>WNFC01000111.1_pt1 | contig 81523 bp, 74 predicted proteins | sample 5400541 | NCBI WGS metagenome assembly WNFC01 (sample SAMN13153342, study PRJNA577476) | soil metagenome | isolation source: 120 cm saprolite under Douglas fir tree site 2 hole 2 replicate 1 | place: USA:California | collected 2015-04-18
CATCACTTGCAAGTGGCCTTCGTCGAAATGCCTTGTCGCGCTTTTACTGTCGAGGTAAATCGCACCCACGACCTTAGCCGAAACCAAGAGGGGAACGCAGAGCACGGAGTGTACGTGTAATTCCGCCAGAGTCTGGACATGGGCGAGAGTGACATCACCGGAAACGTCGCTGACCACCAACCCGACACCATCGCGTCGAATGCGCTCCACTACAGTTCGGCTCACCCGAACGGGATGGGCTGGCCCCTGCACTCGGTCCCAGCCAACCGCGGAACTGAATTCCTCGGTACCATTGAAGAGCAGTACGGCCCCGCGCTCCGCAGGAACCACGTCGAAGATAAAGCCCAGGAGTTGCCATTGCAGCGATTCCTGGTCGCGGATGCCCCCAATGCCCGTGGCGATCTTCAGCAGTGCATTCAAGTCGAGCGCCATCCGGGCTGTCTTCGGCAAGCTCGCGGTTACTTTGTCAGGTTGTAAATAAAGGGCATCATCGGCGCGAAGAAGAAGCGGAGAGAGCTCGATCTCGGTTGTTTCTGTCAACTCTACTGGGCTTCGTTCAAGATGAACTTCGCCTTCTTCCAACTGGAAAACGAATACAGAATCGCCGATGGAGATGTGATCACCGTCGTGTAAGGGCTGTTCCCCTACCGGCATGCCGTTAACTAGCGTCCCGTTTTTACTCCCGAGATCGCGTATAGCGAACTGCCCGTCCTGGGATAGCAGCAGGCAGTGCTGGCGGGATAATGCGTGATCGGCAATCCAGAGGTCGTTAGAGGGATCCCTGCCAATGGAGACGTTTTTCGCAGATAAAGAAAGAGCCGTACCTTGAAACGGGCCAGCAATGCCGAGGACCCTGGAATTCATGTGCGAACCCTCATTTTATTTAGCACACTCGGCAGCCATGTGCACGCCGGCGTCGGAATTAACCGAAGTGTTAGCGACGGTGAACCCTTCGGTTTAGCAGAAAGCGGTTGGTAGCTTGTACTCGCGCCCGTTCTGCATTTTCCAGTTTACGGATCTGCTTCAAACCATTGAGTTGTGATCCGCGAAACGACTTGGTCTGCCGATGTCCGCACGATGGCACGCTGCTTGCCTTCCTTACTGGCAGCAACGGTTATCAAAACCATTGCGATATGTCGGGGCGGCACACAGCGAAACTGAAAGCAGTAAGGCAGTGACGAGTCAGGCTGATCCTGCGTGAGTTTCACCGTCTCCACACGAGGAGGTTATATGAAAAAGCAACTGTTCGTTCTTCTCGGCTTGGGCCTGCTGCTGGTGAGCGCTTCTGCCTCTGCCCAGACCGTCAACATGAAAGTTAATGTGCCATTCAATTTCATCGTCAGCGGGGGAACGCTCCCTAACGGTGAATACACGATCCGAGGCCTGGGAACCTCTGGGAATGCGATTTCCATCCGCGGTTCGGACAATGATGCGAAGAGCCTGGTATTGGCGATGCATTGCGAGTCCGTGAAGACGCCAGAGATATCCAAACTGGTTTTCCATCGATACGGGAATCGGTATTTCTTGGCCCAAATCTGGATGGCGGGAAACAACGCGGGTCACGAACTTCCAACAAGTCGCCGCGAAGCCGAAGTCGCACGGGATTACACGCTGCAGGAAGTAGTGCTGGTTGCGGCACTTCGTTAGGCTCACAGATTCAGGAGGCTGAGGGGGTTTTCGTACATCGCAAAACAATAGGGCACCGGTAATGGGTGCCCTTTTTCGGGTGTGAAATCCAGCCGCTCAGAAATGTTGGGTGTATGGTTGTTCCAGCAGTAGGCTCTACACGCCAAGGTTGGAAGTTCCGCGATCCGAGTGGGCGGTCCGGTCAGGAGGGTTTAAGGCACTAGTGGGGCCAGAAACGTTCCACGAAGCACAGCGAATTCTCGCAACCTCCACGCGCAACAAGTCGGACGAGAGCCTGCTTGAAATGCTCAGGGCCATTCTCGCGAAGGAAGGTAAACTGAGTATGCAGCTCATCGAAAACACTCACGGAATAGCGTCGCTGACCACCTTCAGGGCTCGCTTCGGCTCGATCAGCCGCGCATACGAACTGGCGGGCTACGTGGGTCATGACGGATATGCCCGCGAAGGCCGGCTCGAAGAAATTCGCAATATCCGCCGCATTCGTGCCGAATTGATGAACGAGATTGTTGCCTTGTCTGATGGCCGAGTATCAGTTGAAGCGCGCGGACTCAGGTTTCGGACTCGCCTTCGCCTGCACAATTCTCGGCTTGTTTCCGTTGTAGCTTGTCGATGGTTTTGCGGTTATAAGGGTGTTGATCGATGGAGGATCAAATGCGTCCGGGACGAGTGCCGACTCGTGATCCTGGCGCTCGGCTCAATCGGCAGAACAGCGCCTTCCAAGATTTTTTTGTAACGCCTCCCATAGGGAGCCGTAGGCACCTTAACGTCATCGAGGACGCCGCCTGGATGCGTCAAGCGGTTCGTCTCACCGACTTTAGAGAGTTCACGGACGTAGTGCAGAGGATTTCGGCAACCGTGAATTACAGCGATTTAAGTGCTGGTGCCGGGAGGGGGAGTCGAACCCCCAAGACCCGAAGGTCGGCGGATTTTGAGTCCGCTGCGTCTGCCAGTTCCGCCATCCCGGCTTAGGAATGGTGCCTTGTGGCGCAGTCACTAATATCAACCCTGCCAAAAACCATCCGATTCATCAGTAACGCGGATTTCGTTTTCGAGTCATGGTCGTAATCTGTGCCGCTCAAACAACGGTCATTCATGAGTATCGCATAATGACGGCGGGGTGTGAACGCGGCGGCCTCCGAGACCACGGCAGCGCTTAGTCCACAGATCACTTCTTCCCCGTCACAGGAACTTCCGTTGCTAATGGGGAGCAATCGACGGCAAGAGCATCACCGAACACGACCTGGGAACGGAGAACGTTTGTTGGGGCACGCTCTAGAAGAGGTGTAGTGCTTTGTCGCGCCAGGCTGGGCGTCTCCGATCAGGCGGTTGGGCCAGAGGCTTGTAATCTTGATTTCCACGTGGTTCTTGCCCGGTCGCATCGCGCTGGCCACATCCGCTTGAAAAGGAGGCTTCCAGAGTATTCCTCCGACTGGTTTTCCGTTTACTGATACTTCAGCAATCTCTTTGACCATTCCGAGGTCGAGCACAATTTTTCTACTGGCGCCGAACCAGTCGTTAGGGGCGTCGATATCCTTAGATATAGATATATGTAGCCGTCTTCTCCGCTGATGGACTCGGGTTTGCTGGGGCCAGTTAGTTTGGTCTCGGTCAAGCAAGATAAGTAGCATAGACTCAAGTGGCCGGTGTTTGCGTTATGGATCCCGGCTGCTCCGGAATTCGGGCAAACCCTGGGAGGCGAATTGTGTACTTCGAACAGTTTTACTTGGGTTGTTTGGCACACGCTTCTTACCTGCTGGCATCCGAGGGCGAAGGGGTCGTGGTTGATCCCCAGCGCGACGTTGAAATCTACATCAAAGCGGCGGCCGAGAACGGGATCAGTATCCGCTATATCTTTGAGACCCACCTCCACGCCGACTTTGTTTCTGGACACAAAGAACTCGCCGCGCGTACCGGCGCAAGAATCTATATCGGGGCAAGCGCCGGAGTCACGTTTGAACACATAGACGTGGGCGAGGGTTTCGAGTTACGCGTCGGCAAGATGCGAGTTCATGTATTGGAGACGCCGGGGCACACTCTGGAGAGCATCTGCCTAGTGATCACCGATGAGGAAGAGTCCGCCGGGCCTTGGGCGGTCTTAACCGGGGACACTCTTTTTCTGGGTGATGTCGGAAGGCCGGATGTCTCCAGGACACACACCCCGGCGGAGTTGGCGGGTATGCTCTACGACAATTTACATCACAAGTTGCTGAAGCTTCCCGATGCTGTGCTCGTATATCCGGCGCACGGAGCAGGTTCTCTCTGCGGACGCAACATGCGGGCCGAGCGTGTTTCCACAATCGGAACCGAGCGGCTCACCAACTATGCGCTGCAAATCAAGGACCGGCAGGAGTTCGTCCGCCAGTTGACCGACAATCTTCCGGCGCGTCCGGAATATTTCCTGCAGGACGCGGAGATCAACCGTTCCGGCGCTCCCGCTCTTTCGGATTTGCCCGCCCTGCCGCCGATTTCCGCGCACGACCTCAAGTCTCTTCTTGATGACGGGGTGATGGCGCTAGACGTTCGTCCTGGCGATCAGTTCGCCGCTGGTCATGTCCCCGGCTCGATAAACATTCCGCTGTCGGGACAGTTTGCTTCGTGGGCGGGCACGCTTTTGGGTTTGTCGGCGCGTCCGGTGTTGATTGCGGAGTCAGCGGAGCAATTGTCGGATGGGCGCTTGCGACTGGCACGAGTGGGCATTGAAGATGTGCGCGGATTCCTGGAAGGGGGTGTCGAAGGATGGGCGCGGGATGGCTTCTCGCCCGCTCAGACGCCGCAGATACCGACCGCGACTTTGAACCACCACCTGCGCGCGCAGCAGACACAAGTGCTGGACGTGAGGCGCGAGTCCGAGTGGCAGGCGGGACATATCGAGGGCGCGGCGTGGTGGCCGCTGGACAACCTTAGAGTATCGGCGCCGGAGATCGATCGCAATGCACCCCTTGCGGTTCACTGTCAAAGCGGATACCGCAGCATGATTGCCTGCAGCCTGCTGCAACGCGCCGGATTTCGCAATATCACCGATGTAGTCGGTGGTTTCGCTGCCTGGGAGCAGGAGGGATTGCCGATCGAGGTCGGAAATCCGGTTGTTGCCTAGTGGGCCGGCTGGTGCGAAGCACGCCCTGCGAGCTCAGCGCGCGGCTGGCCACGCCGTCGTTTGACCCTCGGCTAGGAACCTCTTAAACTTTCATCTATAGACCCACTGGCCCAGTTTTCCCGCAGGAGGATTTCCCTGATTTCTACATGCCGATTCTGGCTGATTGCTGCTCTGGTTCTTTCCGGCCGGCTGGTGTACGCCCAGAACTCGAGTCCGGTAACCCTCGATAGCAGCGAAACCCTATTCGTAGTGCTGACGGCGATCAACAACTGCGGATACGACACCGAACTTGCCTCCTCTGACGCGCTGCGAATGGCCATTCGCAGTGAGGTGGGGCATAACCTTGAGGAATCGGAAAATGCCAAGGGAGCAGCCAACTCGATTTGCGCGTTCTACCGCGACCACCAGCAGTCGGACCCGGCCCGGACGCTCGCCCAGTACGTCTCCTTGGCACTTTACCTGACTCCCCCACCCGCGCTTGCGCCCAAGGTCAAGGAAGCCGACCTGCCTCCCGACGCAGGCGGTGTGCTCGGCCTGGTTCCGCTACTCGGTAAGTTCTACAACCAAGCCGGAATCCACGCTATATGGGAACAGCATTCCGCAGCTTACGCCGCACTGGGCAATCGTTACCGCGACGCATTCGCCAAAATGGTTTCCAGCACCGAGCTTTACCTGCGGCTACCCTCCAGCAGCTACCAGGGGAGGACGTTCACGATCTATATCGAGCCCATGGGCGCGCCGTCAGAGACCAACGCCCGCAACTATGCCACCGACTACTACGTCATCATCACACCGGGCACCAGCAGCGGGTTGAAGATGGAGCAGATCCGGCACGCGTACCTTCACTATCTGCTCGATCCGATGGTGGGAAAATTCGCCGGCAGTCTCGACAAACTCGATCCTCTGCTCGATGCCGTGAAGCTGGCGCCCATGGACGAGAGCTTCAAGGCCGACCCTTCGCTGCTGGTCACAGAATGCTTGATTCGCTCGGTCGAGGCGCGCACTCTGTCCGGGGGAAAGGCCCCGCAGGCAGAGCAAGACCGGGCGGTGGAGAACTCCATGGCCCAGGGTTATGTTCTCACCCGGTATTTTTACGAGCGGCTGTTGGACTTTGAGAAGGACAGCATCGGTTTCAAGAATGCACTCCCGGCAATGCTGGCCCAGATTGACGTTCGCAAAGAGCAGAAACGGGCCGGACAGATTCAGTTCGCTGGTTCTGCCGAACCGGAACTGTTGCATCTTTCGGGCCCCAAAGAAGGCAAACTGTTGGTCACCGCCGAAGAGCGCTTATCAGCCGGAGATTCGGTAACCGCGGAGAAGTTGGCCAAACAGGCGCTGGCAGAAAAGACTGAAGACGCCGGCCGCGCGTTTTTCATTTTGGCGCAGATTGCGCTCCACGGAAACATGGACGGAGCGCGCGACTACTTTGAGCAGGCCCTGAAGGCCACCAGCGAGCCCAAGGTTGTGGCCTGGTCGCACATATATCTCGGCCGCATGCTGGACCTCAGGGATGAGCAGCAGGGCGGTCCATTGCGAGCCGAGGCGGTGGTCCACTACCAGGAGGCGGTCAGCGCGAGCGAGTCGCTGCCGGAAGCCAAAGCCGCAGCCGAGCAGGGTTTGCAGAAGCCTTTTGGGCCGCCGAACGGAGCGCGGCCGGCCCCCTCAAAGCAGGATGATGACAAGAATTAGTTTCGCGTCCAATTGTTCTGCATGCGACCGTTCAGGAGAATAGAAATGAAGCGAACAGCAAGCTTGGTTGCGGTGATGGCACTGGCGCTGGCGGGACCCGCCGCCGCGCAGGCTCAGGCACCCGCGCCGGCGGCCAAGCCGCAGGCCCCAGCCAACCAACCTTCGACCAGACCTCCGGTACAGACAAAAACCCAGGAGGAGTACCAGGCTTATCAGGCGGCGATGGGCAATGCGCAGAATCCCGCCGCCATGGAAAAGGCCGCCGATGACTTCGCGGCAAAATTCCCGGCCAGCGAGGTTCGGGTCCTGCTCTACCGCACCGCCATGCAGAGTTATCAAACGTCTTCGAATTCACCGAAGATGCTGGATATGGGCATGAGAGTTCTGACCATTGACAAGGACGATCCCGATGCTCTAATCACCGTCGGAGAAATTCTGGAGGAACAGACTTCGCCCACCGATCTGGATAGAGACCAACGCATGAACCAGGCAGTCACTTACGCGCAGCACGCGCTGGAAACCATTGATACGGATCTGGCGGTGCCAGCGGGAAGCGCTCCGGAGAAAGTGGAAGCCTACAAAAAATACCTGCGGGCCACGGCGCTGCTGACTATCGGCACCGTTCAGTACAAGCGGGAGCAATATGCGGATGCGGAAGGGAATCTGCGCAAGGCGATTGAAGCCGACGCGGAAAATCCAGATCCGGTAGTGATTCTGCGGCTGGCGCTGGCTCTCGACCAGCAAAAAAAGTATCCGGAAGCCCTGCAGCAGGCGAACCGGGCGATCGCCATTACCCAGGATACTACCGACGTCGGCAAGATGGCGCGCAACGAACGGGACCGGCTAGTGGTTGTAACTGGGGGAAACAATACTCCGGCGGCTCCTGCACCTCCAGCTGCGGGGTCGCCAACGCCTGCCCCACCGAGTCACTGAATCAGACTACGAACACCAGGATGTCTCTATAGTGTCCACGCATTTGCAGGATGTAATGAATCTCGAGAAGACCATCGGTCACGCGTTTGAGCGCCCGAAATTGCTGGAGCAGGCGCTCACCCACAGTTCCCGCGCCAAAGAAGCGGAAGCCGTTAATCCCGCTGGCGGCGGGCGCGCCGCCGACAATGAGCAACTCGAGTTCCTCGGGGATGCCGTCCTGGGTCTGGTGACAACCGAGGAATTGTTCCGCCGGTTCCCGCAGTTCAGCGAAGGTCAGCTCTCAAAACTGCGGGCGCACCTGGTCAGCAAGAACCACCTTATCCGCATCGCCGAGCAACTTGATCTGGGACGGTACTTGCGCCTGGGCAGAGGCGAAGAGAAAAGCGGAGGGCGAGGCAAGGCGGCCCTCCTGGTGGATGCGCTGGAGGCGTTACTGGGCGCTGTGTATCTAGATGCTGGCCTCGAAACCGCGCGGCCGCTGATCCTGCGACATATAGTCCTGCCGGAACTGGAAGTATTCATTTCCTCCGGAACCGCGGGCAACATCACCGACTACAAATCTGCGCTGCAGGAAAAATTGCAGGCAGAAGGCCGTCCCCAGCCCGCTTATGTGATGGTGAAGGAATCTGGCCCGGAACATCAGAAAACCTTCACCATTGAAGCTCAATTGCTCACAACAATGGATGGAGAACCGGAATTCGTGGGGCGTGCGCAAGGCTCAACCAAAAAAAATGCCGAACAGGATGCAGCCCGCCAAGTGCTGGAGTATTTGGCCTTGCAGGTCCCAGTTGGCAATGGAGGACGTGGGTGAATCCGTCTGCCGTTCATCATCCCCGACTCTCTGGCTGGCCTGAGTCAATCCAGTCCCTTATCGGGACCATCATCATTGCGGTCTTCGTTGTGACCTTCATCGTGCAGGCATTCCAAATTCCTTCGGAATCCATGGAGAATACCCTGCTCATAGGCGATTACCTGCTGGTGGACAAGCTGCACTTTGGCAAGGACGGCTTCTGGGGACAGGCGCTGCCTTATGGCCCGGTGCAGCGCACAGACATCGTCGTGTTTCATTATCCTTTGGATCCGAGCCAGCATTTTGTGAAGCGCGTCGTCGGAGTGCCCGGGGACCGCATCCGCCTCATCAACCGCCGGGTTTATGTAAATGGGACCCCTCTGCCCGAGCCGTATGTGCACTATTTCAGGCCACATGATGCTAGCCCGGAAGCCATGTTTCGCGACGACTTTCCGCGGGTGGATCTTCCGGTCGGCGGTCTGAACGGCGCCTGGTGGCTGGAAATGAAGAAATTGGTGGATGACGGCCAACTTATTGTGCCGGAAGGAAATTACTTGTTGCTGATTTACTGGTCGGTGCGCAGTCCCGGCCCGGAAATCGGTGCGGTTACCCCCAGTGATAAACTTTACCGGTTCGTCTACGCGATGAGTCACATCGCGCAGATCACGCGCTGGAACCGTACCCTGCGGGTGGTTCGGTAATTCCCAGAAAGAGGACGATTGGCTAAGAAAGAGCAAGAGAAGCTGCCAGAAGAAAAGCTGCGAGAAACCACCGTCGAATTTCTGGCTTCGCTGGCCAGCGTGCTGGTCACCGGTCTTTTCATCATTACGTTTGTGTTCCAGGCATTCGAGATTCCCTCCGCCTCAATGGAGAACACCCTGCTGATAGGCGACCACGTGTTTGTGAACCGGGTGCAGTTTTCTCCCGCTACCCGCTGGGTGGGGCCGATTGTTCCATATACCGAGATTCATCGCGGAGATATTGTGGTATTTCTTTCCGCTGATCCGCGCACCCCGGAGCTCTACATTGTGAAGCGGATTATCGGAATTCCGGGCGACCGGATTCATCTGCGCAATGGGGCGGTCTATCGCAACGGCGAAAAGCTCAACGAACCGTACGTGATACACAGCCAGAGTGGTGATTCTGACTTTTCCTACGATCCCTATCGCGACGAGTTCCCCGCGGTGGCGCCCACGGAATACGGCAATGTCACTCCCGAGTGGAAGCTGACTCTGCCGCAGCACATTGAGAATGGCGACGTGGTGGTGCCGCCGGACAGCTATTTCGGAATGGGGGACAACCGGGATCGGAGTCTCGACAGCCGCTTCTGGGGATTTATTCCCAAAGAACACGTCATTGGGCGGCCCATGTTCATCTATTGGTCGTTTGAAACCCCAGAATACCAGTACGAGCAAAGGGCGATGAGTCAGCGGCTGGGCTTTCTGGCGCATGTGGTCATCCATTTCTTTGACGAGACTCGCTGGAAAAGGACTCTCAAGGCGGTAAAGTGAAGACCCTGTTGTCCAGGCGCGCAGTCGTTGTAGTTTGCCTGCTACTCCTCGCCTTGTTCCTGATACGACCCGGCGCCGGTCGGCTCCGCGGGAGAGTTTCCCGGTCCATCAGTCAGGCCCTCGGCAGAAGAGTCGAGATTGGTTCTGTACATCTCCGTTTCTTGCCCCGCCCAGGTTTTGAATTCGAAAACCTCGTTATCCACGATGATGCTGCCTTCGGCGCCGAGCCTCTGCTGCGCGCTCCTGAGGTAACCGCCTGGTTGCGGGTCATACCGCTTCTCCGGGGGCGGATCGAGATCGCCAGTCTAAACCTGCGCGAAGCCAGCCTGAACTTGACGCGTGACCCGCTGGGCAAATGGAACCTAGAGGACTTGCTGCAGCGGACCGCTAGAACTTCCACCGCCCCGACCGCCGCGGAGAAGCTGGAATCGCGTCCGGCGTTTCCCTACATCGAAGCCACGCAAGCGCGAATCAATTTCAAGATCGGGACCGAAAAAACGCATTTCGCCTTGACCGATGCCCGGTTTGCGTTGTGGCAAGAATCCGAGAACGCATGGGGGATGCGGCTGAAGGCCCAGCCGATACGCACTGACGCCAACCTCACCGACACGGGAGTAATCAATCTCGGCGGGATGTGGCAACGCTCGCCGGTGCTTCGCGAAACACCGATCCAGTTTTCTTTCGAGTGGAAGCAGGCGCAGATCGGGCAGGTTTCGAAGCTGATCTATGGAAACGACAAAGGGTGGCGGGGCAACGTTATGTTCGCTGGAGCTTTGGTTGGGACTCCTGGAAAACTAAGGCTCAGCGCTGACGCTTCGATTGATGACTTTCGCCGCTATGACGTGCTGGGCGGCGGAAATCTGCAACTGGTGGCCCATTGCGCAGCCGGGTACAGTTCGCTTCAGAACACGCTGTCCGATGTGGACTGTAACGCTCCTGCCGGCGATGGCTCTCTGGAACTGAAGGGCAGCGCGTCAGGCCTGCCGTTTTCTTCCTATACTTTCCGGCTGGTCTCCACCAAAGTGCCTGCGCAAGCCGTCCTTTCTTTAATCCGTCATTCCAGGTCGGGCGTTCCCGACGATCTGAATGCCAGCGGGAGCTTGAATGCCAACCTGCAGCTGAGCCGCGATTCATCCGCCCAACCGCAATTGCGGGGCGAGGGTGAAGCGCAGGAGTTGCGCATCAGTTCCCCCGGCATCGGGTCCGGAATAGCTCTAGACAGAGTGCCGTTCTCGGTGGTCCCCGGAGCCCCCGATGCTAAGGCCGCCAAAACCCGTGTCTCCGCGGACGGGTCTTCGCTCAGCGATTCCCATCTCGATATCGGTCCGGTCAATGTGATTCTGGGCCGGCCAGTCCCCCTCCACGCCCGTGCTTCGTTCACGATCTCCGGGTACCAGGCCACAGTTCATGGCGATGCCGGACTCAGACAACTTCTTCAGTCGGCACAATTGCTGGGCATTCAAGCTCCTGCGCTGGCTGTGGATGGAAGTTCGTCGGTTGACCTCACCGTCGCGGGATCATGGGCGGACCCTAGGCCCAGAGTTTTGGGCACTGCGCTCTTGCGCTCAACACGGGCGCAGGTGCGCGGTCTGAATGCGCCTTTGGATATTGTCAGCGCCAATCTCATCCTTGATGACAACTCGGTGCGAGTGCAGAACCTGAACGCTTCCGCGGCTCAGGCAACCTGGCGTGGCTCCCTGCAAGTTGCGCGCCCCTGTGTTGCTGCCGGAGCTTGCAAGGTTCAGTTCAATTTGCGCACCGCAGAGCTCAACGCTGCGGACTTGAACGAGTTACTGAATCCGACGGCCAGAAAACAGTCCTGGTACAAATTTTTTTCGCGGGGCGACAATCAGGCGCCTTACCTGCTGCGGGCCAGCGCAACCGGAAAAATCACCATAGATAAGCTGGTGTTCGGAAAATCCAGCTGCACTCAGCTCACAACAGATCTGGATCTGCACGACGGAAGACTCAAACTGGTGCATCTGAAGGGGCAGACCCTTGGAGGCAAAGCGACTGGCGAATGGCAGGCGGACTTTTCTGCCCGGCCCCCGGCCTACACCGGAAGCGGCAGCTTCGACGGCATGTCCCTCGGCGCGGTTGCCGACTTAACACACAACACTTGGATTGACGGAAGCGGCGCCGCAAAATATGAATTCGAGACCTCCGGCTGGGGTCTTCAGGACCTGTTGGACTCTGCAAACCTCACCGGCAATTTTGTGGTCCGCGATGGCAGTTTCCCCCACATCGCCCTCACCAGCCAATCCGGCGTGTTGCACGCCAGCAACTTCTCGGGAAACATTTCGTTGCGCGAAGGCCAGTTTTCTTTCCCGGATGCAAAACTTGACAGCCCAAGCGGCGTTTATAAAGTAAGTGGGACAGTTTCGCTGACCGGAGGACTGAATCTGAAAATGACAGGCGAGGGCGCCCCTGGCTTTACGCTTTCCGGAACCCTTCTCAAGACCCGTGTCTCCGCCATTCCAATCACCGCAGCTCAGGCCGCTCTGAAACCGTGAATTCGTCAGCCCTATCGCTGATGACCTTGCTCTTGTTGTCCCCAGCCGGAGCTTCAGCGGGGTCTGGTGTAAGAGCCAGTTCTGCCAAACCGCTGTCAGACGCTGCCGTCATGGAGCAGAAGCTGCGCCACCTTGAGGCCAACGCGCGCCTGGCCCACCCTGACCAGACACCCACAATCTTCACCGAGCAAGAAGCCAACTCTTATCTCGCTTCGGACAAGGTAGAGTTGCCGGCGGGAGTTCAGTCGGTGAAGCTGCAAGGCGCACCTGGAATCATCACCGGAGAAGCGCATGTGGATTTCGACCGCATTCGAGAAGGGATCCACTCGTCGAATCCGCTGCTTTCCATTTTCAGCGGGGTGCACGATGTAGTCGTGGTCGCGCACGCGCACGGTGCCGGCGGACAAGGATATGTTGACGTGGACTCAGTCTCTTTGGACGGCATTGAAATCCCTCAGTTCGTGCTCGAACTCTTCGTGGAGAAATATCTTCGGCCCAAGTACCCGCAGATTGGGGTGGACTCTCAATTCGCCCTTCCTGACCGGATAGACACCGCCGCAGTCGGCTTGCACAAGCTCACTGTGACCCAGAAGTAGTTCAGATCATCGGGACCAAGAGGGTGCCCGGTCCTTGTCTCTGCGTTCTTTGCAGAGATAGGGCCGGGCCTTTGACGATTGTGCTATGTTTGACAACTTGCAGCGAGGTCAACCCCATGCCGCGATTTGAATACCGTAATATCGCGCCCACACCGCTGGCACAGAAGGCATTTCTCCAATGGATTGAGCAATTGGACTCAGAGTTCCGGAATCCCGATCCCGAGCGCCGCAGCGAAGTCGTGCGCGATGCACTGCTCCAGCTTTACCTCGGAAACAACCACAGCGGCTCTGCGGACGGTCTGGCTCAACAGGCGCTCGTATATTCCTTCGATCCGCGCAATGCCAGCCTCGAACCCGAATATTACGGTGATGTGGATGCCGCGAAGTATGCCGAACGCAAGCCCCTGATCTGGTTTTGGATGATGTACGACCGCTCCCCAGTGGGGATAAATCACTGGCTGGGTTTCCGGATGCGGGCAATGCTCGCGCGGCATGTTTTCAAACATTGCGGCAATAACGTAAAGATTTTCCACGGCGTGGAAATATCATTTGGCTACAACCTCACCGTCGAAGACAATTGCACGATCCACAAATACGTTCTGCTCGACGATCGCGGCGAGCTGATTATTCACGCTGGCAGCTCAATTTCCGACTACGCCAACGTTTACACCCACGCCCACGACTTGAACGACGGAATGCTCATCTCCAACCACAAGACAGAACTGGGGCCGAGCGCCCGGGTGACCTACCACGCCACGGTGCTGAGCGGAGTGCGCGTGGCCGAACATGGAATGGTCGGATCGATGGGAGTGGCCACCAAGGACGTGGCGCCGTATCACATCGTCGGCGGTGTCCCGGCGAAAACCATTAAAGTTAAAACCATCGCGCCGACAATTGAGAGAAAAAAGTAGAGATACTAAAGGGCGAGACTTTGATAATCTTTTGCTGCTCATGAATCTTAGAAAAGCGGCGGAGCGCCTCAGTCGAGGGACCGTCTTCAAACGCCGGCTGCCGTCGGAATTTCACGGCCTTTCGATTTACGTTTCCCCTGAAGCCAGCTTGCGCTATTGGCTGCGCATGTCCCAAATCGATCCCATGCTCTACCGCATGGTGCGCGAACTGGTCACGCCAGGGACCCATGTCTGGGATGTGGGCGCCAACGTTGGCCTCTTCAGTTTTTGCGCGGCGGCCATGGCCGGACCCTCGGGATTCGTGCTTGCGATCGAGCCGGACGTCTGGCTGGTCCAACTCATCAACCGGTCCTCCTGGGAATGGAAACGCGCACGGGCGCCCGCAGCACCGGTAAGTGTTGTGTGCGCCGCGATCTCGGACCGCAGCCAGGTGAGCAACCTCCAAATCTCGGAACGCTCAAGAGCCGCGAGTCATCTGAGCGAATCGCGAGGCTCCACGCAGGCGGACGGCGACCGCTTTTCTCAGGCCGCGCTTTCCGTGCCGCTCGACTTTCCGCTCGACTATTTTCCGGCGCCTGGGGTCGTGAAAATAGATGTAGAGACCCACGAAACTCGTGTGCTCCAGGGAGCGCGCCGATTGCTGGAGACAGTCCGCCCGGTCATTGGGTGCGAGGTTTCGCCGGAAAATTCACAAACTGTCTTCGACCTGCTGGATTCGTTCGGTTACGAACTTTACGCGGCGGCAGCAGCGGAGCGACAGCCTCTCGCTCGTGCCTCCTGGGACACCTTGGCTGTTCCTAAGCCACTCGGAGCATGAACCTACGCCTCTCCGGACGGTTCTCCGCACACTTGCAGCGCAGGCGCGTCGGCGTGACCTAGGCCCACGGCGCAATCCTCCATGTTAGTATCGAAGCCAAGCTTGGGTCAGATACTTCCTGGCACGACTGATATTTCCTGTCATTAATACCTTGAACGCGGTGATGATCAAACTGTGATGGCGTCGCAAACCCAGCAGCGGAAGCGCGTTCTCAGCGGCATGCGCTCTACCGGAAAGCTCCATCTGGGCAACTATGTCGGCGCTCTGCAAAACTGGGTGCGCATGCAAGACGAGTACGGATGTTTTTTCTTCGTCGCGGACTGGCACGCGCTCACTACCGACTACGCCGACACCTCGCAGGTAAAGCAGAACTCACTCGAAGTACTGTTGGATTGGCTGGCGGCCGGGCTTGATCCGCAGCGCTGCACCATGTTCATCCAATCACACGTGCCGCAACACGCAGAGTTGCATCTGCTCCTGTCAATGATTACGCCGCTGGGATGGCTGGAGCGCGTGCCGACATACAAAGAGCAACGCGAGAACATCAAAGAAAAAGATTTGGGAACGTATGGTTTCCTGGGATACCCTGTGCTACAAGCGGCCGACATTCTGATTTACAAGGGCGACTTCGTGCCGGTCGGCGAAGACCAGGTGGCCCATGTGGAGCTCACGCGAGAAATCGCACGCCGCTTCAACCAATTTTACTGCCATACAATACATCCCGTCAGTCGTCCCGACTTGCGGTCAAACCTTATACCCGGTACGACCGCCACCGTCAGAGGGGATTATCCCGGTTGGGTTTTCCCGGAGCCGCAGGCGCTGAAGACTCAGGCAGCCAAACTCCCCGGAACCGACGGCCGCAAGATGTCGAAGTCTTATGGAAACACCATCCTACTCACCGATCCTGAGCTCCTGGTTCGCCAAAAGCTGAAAACCATGGTCACAGATCCCGCCCGGGTCCGCCGCACCGACCCCGGCAATCCAGACGTATGCCCAGTGGGCGACTTGCACAAGATTTTCAGCGATCGCGCCACGATCGCCAAAGTGGACGTGGGATGCCGGTCCGCGGGCATCGGCTGCATCGAATGCAAGGGTTGGGCCGCGGACGCGTTAGTGCAGATCCTGAGTCCCATGCAGGAGAGGCGGAAGAAATATGAGGAGAATCCGCGCCTGGCCTGGGATATTCTGGAAGCGGGCGCGGAGCATGCCCGCGAAGTCGCTTCCGCGACCATGAAGGAAGTGCGCGAGGCGATGGGCATGTCGCTGGACTACGAACTGCCCAACCCCGCGCCAGAGGCGAAGTAGCGAGTCAAATGGCAGAAGAGGCAAAAATCGTGATTGCAGAACATTTCTCACCGGAGCAGGCCTCGGTTCCGGGCCCGGTGCTCGTCGCCGCGCCGCAAGAAGCAAACGACTTCCCTTTCGCTGTCAGCGTGGGCAGCGTCTATGAAGGCCCGCTCGATCTCTTGCTCGATCTCATCCGCAAGCAGGACATTGATATCTACAACATCCCCATCGCAAAAATAACTGGCCAGTACCTTGCCTACGTGGAAAAGCTGCGTGAACTGGATGTGAACGTTGCCGCCGAGTTCATTTATATGGCTGCGGTGTTGATTCACATCAAATCGAAGATGCTGCTGCCGCGCGGTCCCGCAGCGGCCTCTGAAGCCGATGACGATCCCCGCGCCGAGTTGGTGAATCGTCTCATCGAGCACGAAAAGTTCAAGTCCGCTGCGCAAATGCTGATGCAGAAGCAGCAACTCGAAGACGCGGTCCGGTCGAATCCGTCGATCAAAGAATTCATGGAGGCAGAAGGCACTGAGCCCGAAATTGCCGCGGACGTGATTGATCTGGTGAAAACGTTCCAGCAAGTCCTTGAACGCATCCGCTCCAAGCCGATCCTCCAGGTGGATGAAGAAACCGTCACCGTTAGCCAAATGATCATCTATCTGCGGCGCAGGCTGTCACTCGAAGACCGCCCGCTCCGCTTGAAACAGATTTTGCGGAATGTTCAATCGCGGCAGGCGCTGGTGTGTATGTTCCTCGCGCTGCTCGAGCTAGTGCGATTACAAGCGATTCAACTTCGCCAGGACCACCTGTTTGGTGAAATCCTTCTGCGCAAGCATGTTGGGTTTGACGCAGTGATGAAAGAACAAGTCGAAGTAAGAGATGATTGGAAATGAGTAGCTAGTTGCTAGTGGCTAGTTGTTAGTAAAAGTAAGAACTAGCAACTAGCCACTAACCACTAGCAACTATTTATGTCCCTCAAAGCCAAAGTTGAAGCCATCATTTACGCGGCGGAAACGCCGATCACTCTGGATCAGATCGTCCAGTTAGTGAAGGAATCTTTCGCTGCCGAGGGCGTGGACGACACCGAAATCCGCTCCCAGGTGCGGGCCGCGATCGAGGAATTGAGCGTGGATTATTCCTCCGACGATCACGGCATCGAGTTGCGCCAAATCGCCGGCGGATACCGCATGTCCACCAAGCCCGAGCAGCACGATTTGGTGCGTTCGTTTGCGAAAAGCCTGAAGCCGCCGATTCGCCTGTCGTTTCCCGCGCTCGAGACCCTGGCCGTCATCGCCTACAAGCAGCCGGTCACAGTACCCGAGATCAGCGAAATCCGCGGCGTGGACGCAGGCGGCGTAATCGCCACGCTTCTCGATCGCAAGCTGATCACGACTGCAGGACGCAAAGAAGTGATCGGCCGCCCGATTCTGTACAAGACCACCAAAGAATTCCTGCTGCGCTTCGGATTGAAAGATGTGAACGAACTCCCCAGCATGGAAGAATTCGAAAAACTGATTTCGGAGTCCTTCCAGAGCGATCTGCTACCGGCGGAGGCTCAGGCGCAGGATACGCCCTCGGAAACCGCGGACACGCAAGCCGACTCCGCACGTGTTGAAGCCGGAAAGACCGCGTGACCTGCACGTCGTTGAATTAGACTGCGGTCTGGCGTAATCGTGGGCGTAGAGTGCTCATAGCTGGCTGAAGCGGGTCGAGGAGGAATATGGGAACGACCGGCGAGTGGTTGCAAGCGATTTTGTGGGGTGAGCTCTGGGGGGCATGGATGTTCGCGTGGTCTACATACCGACGCCGCTCTGAGAATCTCAAACCCGCCTGGCGTGTTGAAGAGATATTGACCTGGGCACTCACGGGCCTTTGGTTCGGCATCATGACGACATTTCACTGGCGCAGGGCAGTCCACATGCCAATCGTATTCGTAGCTGTTGCGGCGTTCGTTGGTGCGTGCCTTGTCGCTGGGGTCGGCAGCAAGAGACGCGCTGTGAAGTGATCCTACGTCCATTCGTCGCGCTTCGTGGCTTCCGCCCTGACAGTTACCGATAAGTCGCGATTCTGCCGTGTGAACAAAGGGCACCCACACCCGTGAGCAATCCCCAGTCACTTCCTGATAACCTTCTCTATACATGCCTTCTGAGCGCCTGCAAAAAATCATTTCCGCCGCTGGAATCACCTCGCGCCGCAATGCCGAAAAAATGATCGCCGGAGGCCTGGTCTCGGTCAACGGACAGATCGTCACCGAACTTGGCTCCAAAGCCGATATCGACGTTGACCACATTCGCGTCAACGGCAAGCTGCTGCACGGGGCCGAGCACCACGTTTACCTACTGATGAACAAGCCCAAGGGATACGTCACCACGGTCAGCGATCCCGAGCGCCGACCCACGGTCATGGACCTGCTGCATGGCATTCGCGTCCGCGTGTATCCGGTCGGACGCCTCGATTATGCCAGCGAAGGCCTGCTGCTGCTCACCAATGACGGTGATCTGGCGCACCGGCTAATGAAGGCTGCTTCGTCGGTCGCAAAAACATATGTTGTAAAAGTGGCGGGAACGCCGTCAGCGGAAGGCCTTGCAAAGATTCGCCGCGGGTTGACCATCTCGACCGATCGCGGCGAACGAGTAAAGACCGCGCCTGCAAAAGTGCGCTCCGTGCGCGAATCGGATAATCCCTGGTTTGAGGTCACGCTGAAAGAGGGCAGAAACCGGCAGATCAGGCGCATGTTCGAAGAAATCGGTCATCACGTGGAGAAGATCAAGCGCGTGCGCTATGGACCGCTGAGTCTCGATCTGCCCCCGGGAGAATTCCGCCGGTTGACCCTGGGAGAAGTTGTAAAACTACAAGCGGCGGCGGGCATGGCAAAACAACCAAGCGAGGCACCGCGCAAGAAACGAAGCAAGAAACCAGGTCAGAAAAACACTCGTACATGAGCGACTTCAGCCAGTTTGTGCCTGACTACGTTCGCCGACTGGCTGAAGGCGATCAATCCCGGCCACTCAAACAATCCAGCGGTAGCGCCAGACCGATTGCGCTGAATCTCAACGAGAATCCCTTTGGCCCTTCGCCGTTGGCGATGAAAGCAATGGAAGCCGCGCTCTCTGATGTGCATCGCTATCCCGGAATTCAGGCGACCGAACTGCACGACGCGATCGCGCAATTTCACGGCGTCAAGTCCGATCAGGTGCTGGTCACGGCAGGAGCGACTGAACTGTTATGCATTCTCGCGAGGGCTCTACTCGCCCCCGGACTCAACGCCATCACCAGCGCGCGGTCTTTCATCGTGTACAAACTGGCCACGCAGGTCACAGAAGGAAGACTGATTGAGGTTGCGACCCGGGACCACGGCTACGACCTGGACGCAATTGCAGACGCCATTGATGCGAATACCCGGATCGTGTTCATCGCGAACCCCAACAATCCAACTAGCACATTGGTTACCGCGGACCAAGTGGACCGGTTCCTTGATCGGGTGCCCGAGCACGTGCTGGTTGTGCTGGATGAGGCTTATGGCGACTTCGCTGAGGATTTTGCGCGAAAACGCGGCGTCACGTACTCGCGATCCCTCGACTACGTGAGTCAAGGCCGAAATGTAATCCTGCTAAAGACGTTCTCGAAGACGCACGGACTGGCCGGATTGCGGGTGGGCTATGGGATCGGCCCGGCACGGTTGATGTCTATCTTCGCACCTTTGCGGACGATTTTTTCGGTATCGTCCATCGCGCAAGCCGCAGCTCTGGCTGCGCTTCAGGACACAGAGCACATTCAGCGAGCGGTCGAGAACAACGCCGAGCAGGCCGAAATACTCGCCGCTGGCCTCAAGCACCTGGGATTCGCCATACCGCAGACCTGGGCAAATTTTCTGTATTGCGAACTGGGTCGGGATGCCGCGGCCTTTGCCGAGCGTCTGAGGACAGCCGGAGTCATCGTGCAGCCGCTGGGAATGTGGGGCGCGCCGACTGCGGTTCGGATAAGCATCGGCACGCCGGAAGAAAACCCTGGGCTGATTAAGGCGCTTGCAGAAATTCTTGGTAGGTGACACCCAGCCGCAGTGCCAATGCGGCGCCGAACGCACCAGTTACGGCATCGCTAAAGCGATGCCCTGACACGAATCCACGCCGTCCTCACCGCTTCAATCCCACCTGCTTCAGCAGCTTATCAAACCGGGGATCGCTTCGCAGAGAGTCCACCACCGGCTCCACTCCCAAATACAGCAACTGCTCGGAACGGTCTTGATAACTTTTGTTCAAATATTCAAACGCTTTGTCTTTGTCTCCCAGCGCGAGATACACGATGGCTACATAGGACGGCGGAACGTATCGCTTCTTGCCGATGGCCGTGAGCACATTTAACTCGCTCTGCGCGTCGGCCTTGCGACCGGCCAGTGCATAAGCGTGAGCCAGCAACGCATGCAACATGGGCAAATCAGCTTTTTCGCCGGCCGATTTGCGCGTCTGCTCCAGCGTAGAAACCGCTTCCGCCAGCATTCCCTTCTGCTCATAGGCCAGCGCCAGTTGAGTTCTGGCCGGCAGATAGGTGGTATCCATCTGCAGCACCACCTGGCTCAGCGCAATGGCCTTGTCGTATTGCCGGGAGAGATAGTACTGGCGGGCCAGACCCTGATTGATGAACGGCGAAAGCGGATCGAGCTCTGTGGCCAAGCGCCCTTGCGCCAGGCTCTCGTCGGTGCGGCCAACCTGCATCAGGTAGTGGGAATACCAGTGGTGCGCAGTCGCGTAGTTAGGATTCAATTCGATCGCCCGCTTGAATTCGCGTTCCGCGCCTTCGAAGTCCCAATCATAATTGTGCAGAATATGTCCCATTGAAGCGTGGGCTTCTGAGGACGAATCGTCTAATTGCACAGCTTTGATCGCGGCCGCCTTGGCCTGAGTCATCGCCTGTTTGGGCGGCAGGATTTCCGGGCCTCCGATCAGCGTAAGGAAAGCAAAGTAGTCCGATAGCCCCGAATAAGCCAGCGCGTAGTTTGGGTCTTTCTGGATCGCCTGCTGGAAGTACTGGCCGGCCTGCGCCAGTCCGTCAGCCGTTCGCTTGTTCCAGTAATAGCGGCCCAGCAGATACGCCTGGTACGCATCGGGATTCACCGGATGGGCATCCTTCACCAGACGCTGTCGCTGCTGCGGAGTCAACTCGAGGTCGATCTTCTTGGCGATGTCGCGCGCGACATCGCTTTGCAACAGCAGCACGTCGCTCAGGTCACGGTCGTAGTTCTCGGCCCAAAGGTGCTGGTCACTGCGGCCATCTACCAGCTGTGCCGTAATGCGGACATGGTTGCCGGAAAGTTGCACTGCGCCTTCAACTACCGCATCCACATTCAGTTCGCGTGCGATTTGTGGCAGAGGCGTGTGAGTGCCCTTGTATCGCATCACCGACGTGTGGGAGATCACCTTCAAGTCTCCCAGTTTGGAGAGTTGGGTGATCAGATCCTCGGTCATGCCATCCGCGAAATACTCCTGTTTTTTATCCTCACTCAGGTTGTCCAGGGGTAGGACGGCCAGTGAGCGGAACGATCGCGATGCAAAAAACCAGTTTCGTAATCCCCACACATTAAAGAAGACCAGCACCCCCGCCACGGCGACAGCGACCACGAAACCGATCCCTGGGCCTGCCCACCACTTCCCTGCCCGTTTGCGCGGCAGCTTCCCTTCTTGTGGGACAACTCGGATTCCGGAAAGTGTCTCAGTTGGAGCGATCTGAATCTGTCCAATAAAACGGTAGCCGCGACGGGCCACAGTTTCCACAAATCGAGGGCTGTCGGCGGCGTCGCCCAACGCCTGCCGCAAACGGTTCACAGCAGCGTGCAAGCCGTGGTCGAAGTCGACAAAAGTGTCACCGGGCCAGATCCTTTTCTGCAGTTCCTCGCGGGTGACAATCTGCCCGGGAGTTTCCAGCAGCGTCTGCAGGATGAGGAAGGGCTGCTCCTGAAGGCGGATTTTGATCCCATGTTTCCGCAGTTCACCGGCGCGCAGATCGACCTCGAAAACGTCGAACCGGATTGGTTGCAACACTGGTGGCGTCACCATGGAGACTTATTCATCGCCAATAAACTCGGTTCCTGAAAGTGGCAGAAGTGTAGCATTTTTTTTTACCAGCCGCGTGAGGTTTTGTGTAGCTCTCTTTTTTTCAGGGGTTTAGCCCGTGAGCAACAAATGAAACGCGAGTGACTGGCACGGTATTGACGTAGCCGTCCGCCAAGCGCAGGATGCCGAGTCAAGAGCGGCCAAAATCTGTATCCCAAAAGAATCAGAGTGTAGCCGATCTGGGGAGAGGCCATGCAGGAGGAGTCGCCAATTGCTTCCGCCGCGATGAACCAAGTTAACGCAGCGGCAGGTTTGCTGGCGCAGCGGATCTTGGCTGGCGACCGTTCCGCTGAGGACGAGTTGGTCAGCACCTACCGGCGCGGTGTGTTTGTGATTGCCGTTGCCCGCACCCGGGACCGTGAAGCCGCCGCCGACCTCACCCAGGAAATCCTGATCGCCATCCTGAAAGCGCTCCGTGATGGCCAGCTTCGCGAGTCGGCTAAATTGGCAGCATTTATTCAAGGAACTGCTCGCAATCTGATCAATAACTACTTACGCGCCAAGGCCCACCATGCCGAAGTTGAACTCGACGATGAAGCTTACAGCTCCGACCCAGTGGAGGAACTGGAGTCACTGGAAAGGCGGCGCTTGGTACAGCGTGAACTCGAATCTTTTAGTATCACCGACCAGCAAATTCTGCTATTGTCTCTGGTTGACGGACATTCCCTGGCGGAAGTCGCGCAAAGAGTGAACCTGTCACACGAGGCCGTACGCGCCAGAAAGTCCCGTGCAGTCAGGAAAATATCCAGGAAGTTTGCACGCGTGTCACAAACTTGAGGTTTCCCGCCACTTACTATCTGGGCCTGCTATGGAGTGTCAGCAGTTACATCGGGACGAACTCGCAGAAAAGTACCTCAGTGGGCGGCTTGATCCGGCCGCACGGGACGAGTTTGAGGTTCATATTCTGGAGTGCGCCCACTGCCTGCGTCGCGTCGAAGCACTTCAGGCTCTGCGCCAGGAACTGGTAGAGAGCGCCCACCGCATCCGCGGCTATGCCCATCCAATCAAGCTTTAAGCCAAAATACAGGTTGTCAATACAGGTTGCCGACTGAGCCTGCCTGATGTAACGCCTCCAGCAAGAAAAATGAGTTCTTGCACGACACTCCCCTGTCACAGAAGCCAGAATTCCCGCCACTAGTAAGACATAACGGATCGGGCCCGAGAAAAGGCCGGATCCCTACAACGTCTTCAGACAAGTTTCAGGAGGAATGTATGGTGCACATGGCAAGGATAGTCTCTGTTCTTCTGATCACTCTATTGACAGCCAATCTCAGCGTCGCTGAAGAAACGGCTTTCAACGGCGTGAAGTTAGCGGACGCGAAGGGGAAGCAGGCCGACGCCCGACTGATCTTCAGTGACAACAACAAGAATCTGGTGGTGCGGGTCGCTGATCGTGACTTCGTGACCGTACCGTATGACCAACTCGACAAGTTTTCGTATGAATACACAAAGAAACATCGCATCACTCAGGGGGCGGTTGTGATGGTGGCTTCATTAGGAGCCGGGGCCATCGTCATGCTGACGAAATCCAAGAGCCACTGGCTCTACATCGATTTCCATGAGCAGAGCGTTCCGAAGAACCTCGTGCTTCGCATGGACAAAAACGAGTACCAGAAGATTTTCGACGCCGTGAAGGCACACACCGGCAAAGAAGTTGAGTTCCTGGGCGATGCCAAGGAGAAACAAAAGAAGGACAAAGAAAAACAGAATTAACAGACAGAAGAGAAGAGATTTCGCATTACTGGCAATTCCAAGTAAGGGTTCGAGGAGAAAGTTTCAATGACCTACCGATTCGCTCTGGTAGTTGGTCCCGGAGTTCTGTTGTTCGCATCGACGGCTCAAGCGCAGTCCAAGGCAGAGGTCTTTGGCGGCTATCAGTTCACACATCCCGACGGTGGGCCAAACTTGAACGGATGGAACGGTGCACTGACCGGTAATTTTAATAAGACGTTTGGCGTCACCGCGGACTTCAGTGGTACCTATGGCTCCGGGCTCAGCTTCTACACCTTTACCCTCGGGCCGAAATTGACCGCCAATCTTCCGGTGATCAAGCCGTTCGTTCACGCCCTGGTTGGCGGCGCGCGGATTTCGGGCGGAGGTGGCGGCACAACCGGTTTCGACATGATGCTGGGCGGCGGTCTCGATGCCGGACATGGCCACCTGGCTTGGCGCGTAGTCCAGGCGGACTGGATGCTGACTCGCTTTTCCGGCTTCACCGACAAGAAAAATGTCCGCGTCTCGACCGGATTGGTGCTCCGCTTCTAGAGGAGACGGAATATCATGAACAGCACGAAAGGAAACCCGATGACGATCTGTCGCTCGCTTTCGCTGTGGTCGCTGCTCGCGGCACTCAACGTCATTCAGGTGGTGAGGCCATGGCTAATGCTCTGACCCTTACGGTATGGTTTGTGGTTTCGTGTGTTTCCGCCGAGTTACTCGGTTACGGTCTGCATCGGCTATTGCACAGCGGAGTGGTTGGATTCCTCAGCCGCAACCACATGAAGCACCACATGGTCCTCTACGGACCGTTGCAGGAGCAGCGTTCGAAGCAGTACCGCGATGCCACCGACGACAGCATTTCGCTCGGTAACATCGGGATAGAGTGGCTTATTCCAGCGGCCTTGCTCATCGTCTGCGTGCTCGGGCTTTTCCATCTCTTCCATGTCCGGCTGTTGTACCGATTAATTTATTTCGCAACCACTCTGGGCTGGAGCTGTCTGATGTTCAGCTACTTGCACGATGCGCAGCACATTGAGGGCTATTGGATGGAGAGAAGCCGGTTCCTGAAGGGCTGGTTTGTTTCGGCGCGGAATCTGCACGAGATTCATCATCAGGTGATCAACGATGAAGGCCTGATGGACAGGAATTTCGGCATCGCTTTCTTTTTCTTTGACCGGCTGTTTGGCACGCTCTCTGCCGGCGAACCGCGTTTCAACTACGACGGCTATCTGGTGGCACAGAAGCGGTTCCGGTCAACGATTTCGGGAGGCGCAGGTGAGCCTCAAACGCTGGCAGCTCGCGGAAAGACTCCAGGCGATTAGGAGAAGACCGTGAAAACGAAACGTACGCTGGTGCTGCTGACCGCAATTCTGGCTTTGGCAGTGCTGCCGGGCTGCTGGACGACGTCCCTGCATGCATTCTACGAGAACGACGATCAGCACCTGACCTACGATCCGGCACTGATTGGGACTTGGCAAGCTGACAAGGGATCCCCTCTTGCTATTACAGGAGACCCCAGGATCGGTGATTACACCCTGGAAGTCACCGACGAGGATGGCAGGTACGCGTACAACGGGCATCTGGTGCAGTTGGGCTCCTATCGTTTTCTCGATGTCGTCCCAACCGTAAGTTATGACGCCGGCGGCAAGCGCCAGCAGACCGAGCCCGGCTACATCCCTGCACACAGCATTTTCAAAGTGATCATCGAAGGTGATTTGTTGTTCTTGCTTGCCCCGAACGATGAGCGGCTCTGCACGGTCGCCAGGGAGAACAAATTGACGGTCGGCGATTGCATCGATGATGACTTCGTGTTCACTGCTCGAACCGGCGTCCTGCAAGAGTTCTTCTTGAAACACGCCGACGATCTGCAAATATTCGATAAGCGAGACCCTGACAGAGCTTTGCACCGCCGGACATAGAAGAAAGGCGCCGCGCAATGAGTGCGAAACAAGAACGAATGCCTATCCGAATGGGTTCGTCAACGAGCCTGATCTGCGCGCTGTTTCTGGCAGCTGTCACCTCCACCGGGTGCTCAGTCAAGAAATTCGCCATCAGCAAACTGGGCGATTCCCTCGCCTCTCAAAGCACAAGCAGCTTTGCCACCGACGATGATCCCGAACTGATCGGCGACGCTCTGCCCTTCGCGTTGAAGCTGATGGAAGGACTGCTCGACCAAGTCCCTCAGCATCGCGGACTCTTGTTCGCCACGTCCAGCGGTTTTACCCAATACAGCTACGTCTGGGTACAGCAGCCGGCAGACGAAGTGGAGCAACAGGATGTGGAACGCGCGAAGACGATGCGGTTGCGCGCCCGAAAATTGTATTTGCGAGCTCGCGACTATGGCATTCGCGGGCTGGAAGTAAAGCACCCGAATTTCGGCGCGAGTTTGCGGCATGATCCACTGTTGGCGGTACTGGTGACCCGGAAAAAAGATGTTCCGTTGCTCTATTGGACGGCTGCGTCGTGGGGAGCGGCGATCTCTGTGTCCAGAGACGATCCCGATCTGGTGGCGGACCAACCTATCGTGGAAGCGCTGATCGATCGCAGCCTGCAATTGGATCCGGACTTCGATGACGGGGCCATTCACGGATTTCTGATCACCTACGAATCCGCGCGGCAAGGGGCAAAGAGCGATTTCGCCGCGCGATCCCGCCAGCATTTTGACCGGCAGGTGGAATTAACCAGCGGGTTACTCGCGTCCCCGTTCGTCTCGCTGGCCGAGACCGTCTGCATCAGCAAGCAAGAGCGCGGCGAGTTCGAGTCTCTGCTGAAACGCGCGCTGGCCATTGATCCCGACGCCAAACCGCAATGGCGGTTGACCAACATCGTTATGCAACGGCGGGCGCGCTGGTTGCTTTCGCGGCAAGACGATCTGTTCTTGAGCGAGAAGCCGGAGGAACAAAATGCGACGCGCAACTAAAACCATCATTTCTATCTTGCAGGTTGCGCTGCTTGGGCTGTCCACGGCCGCTGTTGCCCAGACCAAGCTTCGTCTGGCTACTTTACTGCCCCGCGGTTCCTCACACTACCAGGTCCTGGAATCCATGGGACAGCAGTGGCGGTCGGCTTCCGGAGGCAACATCAGCCTCACGATTTATCCCGATGGCACCATGGGCGACGAGCACGATTGCGTGCGGCGGATGCGCGTCGGACAAATCCAGGCGGCCACTTTGTCGGTGGATGGCCTTTCAGAAATTGACTCTTCCGTCGGCGCAGTGCAGAAAATCCCCATGGTTTACCGCTCTCTGGGTGAAATGGAGTATGTGCGCTTGCAAATGGAGCCGGAACTAGAACGGCGGTTGGAGGCTAAAGGACTCGTGGTGTTGTTCTGGGCCGACACCGGCTGGGTGCATATTTTTTCCCGCGAGCCGGCGATGCATCCCAACGAGTTCAAGCGTACCAAGGTTTTCGTGGGGGCCAGTGATATTGACGAGGCCGGCGTAGTTAAAAGCCTCGGCTTTCAAGCCGTGCCCCTGGAGTGGTCCGACGTTCTCACCAGCCTGCAAACAAAGATGGTGGACACAGTTACCACCGCGCCATTCCTTTCCCTGGCCGGCCAGTACGACCTGGTGGCGCGGCACATGCTCGAACTCCCCTGGGTCCCCTTGGTTGGTGCGACCGTAATTACCAAGAAAGCCTGGGATGCGATTCCGCCCCAGGATCGCGAAGCCTTCCGTCAAGCCGCCCTTGAGGCGGGTAAGCAGATGCAGGCGCGCGGGCGGCAGGAGAGTCTGGAGGCCGTTGAGGCCATGAAGAAGCGCGGGCTCCAGGTGCATCCCGTTTCTCCGGCGCTAATGGACGAATGGCAGCGCTTTTGCGAGGCGGTCTATCCCCGAATGCGGGGATCCATGGTTCCCGCCGACATGTTTGACGAAGTGTTGCGGCTGGTGAAGCAATATCGCGAATCCAGCGGGGGACTGAAGTCATGAGTGCTGTTGCCACGGTTCCTTTCGAACCATCAACGGCACAGCGTCATCAAGGGAGTCGCGGGCTCGTGCGCCGCCTGGAAGACCGGGCCGTGAGCCTGGTGCTGGCAGCGATGGTGCTGATTCCGCTGATTGAAGCGATTCTACGGCGCACCCTCCACGTTGGGATTCCTGCGTCCACAGCGATCGTGCAGCATGCCGTCCTGCTGGTGGGAATGTTGGGAGGTGCCATCGCTGCCCGTGAAGGACGGTTGCTCGCGCTCTCCACACTGGAGCAGACCTGGATACCGGAAAGACTCCGGCCCGCCTCGCAAATCTTTACCGGCGCTGTCGCGGGGACCATCACGATCTTGCTGGCCGTGGCCGCCGCACAGTTCGTGGCCACGGACCGTCAAGGTGGAAAACTGCTGTTTGCGCTGGTGCGGGTGTGGTGGATTGAACTGGCTCTGCCTTTGGGCTTTGCCGCGATTGCGCTTCGTATCTGGTGGCGGTCTTCACACACCTGGCGCGGTCGCCTTTCCGTCGCTGCTCTCACTGTTGGCGCGGTTGCAGCAGGCCCGTTTATTCCACTGACTTCGCATGTGTTCATTGTGGTGTCACTCGGTGTACTGCTGGCCGCGACGGTGCTGGGCGTGCCCGCGTTTGTTACTCTGGGCGGCGCGGCTCTGGTCCTGTTTGGGAGTCTAGGTCAACCCATCGCTTCCATCCCTATCTCGCATTATGAGCTGGTGACTAATCCAATCTTGCCCACGTTGCCGCTGTTCACTCTTGCCGGCTATTTTCTGGCGGAGGGCGGCGCTGCCAAGCGTCTAGTGCGCGTGTTCTCTGCCCTTTTCGGTGGCTTCCGGGGCGGGCCTGCTCTGGTAACGGTTCTGGTCTGCGCGTTCTTCACTTCATTTACTGGCGCATCCGGCGTCACCATTCTTGCTCTAGGAGGATTGCTCATGCCAATCCTCACCGGCGCCCGCTATTCGGAAAAGAAGGCTCTGGGTCTGATTACCGGAAGCGGTTCACTCGGACTGCTGCTTCCACCTTGTTTGCCTCTCATCGTCTATGCCATCGTCGCGCACGTGCCCATTCAGCATATGTTCCTGGGAGGTATCGTACCCGCGTTCGTGATGATCATCGCCACCAGCCTGTGGGGAAGCCACAGCGGGCCCCGCGCCACAACCCAGCCTCGCACTTTTGATTGGCAGGAAGCACGCAGCGCACTTTGGGAGGCCAAGTGGGAACTATTAATGCCCGTGGTCGCATTGCTGGCGCTCTTTTCCGGTTTCGCCACACCCGTAGAAGCCGCTGCCCTGACTGCCCTCTACGCCTTCCTCATTGAAGTAGTGATTCATCGCGATCTCCATCTAGTTCGCGACGTCCCGCGCGTGATGGCGGAATGCGGACTGCTGATTGGCGGCGTCTTGCTGATCGTCGGAGTCTCTCTCGGCTTCACCAATTATCTGGTCGATGCCGAAGTTCCCGCCCGCGCCGTTGCCTGGACTACAAGCAATGTCCATTCTGCGCTTCTGTTTTTACTGTTGCTGAACGGTTTCATGCTCGTAGTCGGTTGCTTGATCGAGATATATCCAGCGATTGTGATTGAAGTTCCACTGCTGGTGCCGCTGGGCGCAGCTTACGGGATTGATCCCATCCGCCTGGGAATTATCTTTCTGGCAAATCTTGAACTGGGTTACCTAACGCCGCCAGTGGGACTAAATCTCTTGATGTCGTCCTACCGTTTTCGCAAGCCGGTCGGAGAAGTTCTGCGCTCGGTCTTGCCGGTTGTGGCTGTGCTCTCGGCTGGGGTTCTACTGATTACGTACATCCCAGGTTTGACCACGATGTTGCCGCGGTGGTTCGGATACTAAGTAAAGATGCGTGAGAGCTGAGAACAGAACTTCAGAGGAAAGGAATCACGTCAATGTTCTTGAACAAAGGTTTTGGCTTTCTGCTTGCCGGATTGCTGTTTCTCGCGGGTTGCGGCGGAGGCTCGATGCCTGCGCCAACTGTGACGGGAATTGTGGCGCAGTCTCAGCCGAGCGATGGCAATGCATATAGCGGAATGGCGCCTCCCAAGAACCAGGTCTCATTTTCTGCATTCATCACCTACAGCGACGGCAGCTTGAGTCATTCGCCTCTCAACGGAGTTCAGTGGTCGGACGGCGACAATTGGGTCTCGCTCAGCGGGAACGTTGCCACCTGCACACAGCCAGCGCCAGTGTTGATTCTCGGACCCCTGTTTTCTCCGGTCACGGCGACAGTGCAAGTGAACGGGAAGAGTTACACAGCTTCGTCAGGGCTTTATTGCCTTTGATCGCGTTCTACGGGGCATTAAAATCGGCGGCGCAAATCGATGGCATCATGAGATGACACGACTGCTCTTCCTCCTGATTGTTGGCGTCTCACCCTTACTGGCGGTCTCAGCAAGCGCTCAGACTTACCAGATTCTAAGGATGCTATAGGGTCGGGGCTCAGTTGACCTCCCGCCAGTCAAATCCGCGCGAATGAATAGTTGGGACCGACCGCGCCAATCAGTTCGGCGAGGAATGAATGTGCTCATGCGAGCCGGGGGTACAAAAAACATAGAGCCAGTCACAAAACACTTGTGTATCGCCACATATGTGATGGAAGAAACCTGGCACACCACCCATGAGTAAGTTGAAACTAAGCTCGGTACTATCATTGGTCGGCCTGATCGTTGGATGTGGCAGCGGTGGAAATACACCGCCGCAGCCTTCGCCACCCCAGAGCACGTTTTCCATCTCACCGCCGTCCGCGAACGTAGCCGCGGGAGGATCGCAGCAGTTTGCCCCCGCCATGGCTGGCAACGCGAATCCCGCTGTGATCTGGGCAGTCAACGGAATCGCGGGGGGAACTGCGGCGACCGGAACAATCTCCCCGACCGGCCTGTACACCGCGCCCAATGGGGCTGCCAGTGTAGTTGTTTCTGCTGTACTGCAATCAAACCAGACCGACACCGCAAGGGCGAGCGTTTCTGTCCTGGCGCCGCACAGGATTGGCGTGCGAACTCCGTCAACGCTGGCTGAGTTTTACGACCGGGCCAGCGGGAATGTCTTTGTTCCGCGCGGCAACAATTACATTCGGTTGGCCAGTCAGACCCTTCCTGACGGAAGCTCCACTTTCTACCATTCGACTTTTAACGTTGGCCTATACAGCGCGAACGGAGTTGAGGCAGCTCTGACGAACATGCAGACTAGCGGATACAACACCATCCGGGTATGGCTCAATGGATGTTGTCAGAACAATACATTGGGCAATCCGGCGGGAGGGCTCTCGTCCGCTTATCTCGCCAACGTTGCCGACTTTCTGCGACGCGCAAAGAACCACAACATCTTCGTCATCTTCTCAACTGACTGGGTACCAGCCTTCGGCGGATACACCAACGATTACGGGGCTTGTACACAATTCGGCGGCTATAACACGCTGAGCCTATGTGCCGGCGGTGTGCAGGCGAACATTAGTTTCTTCCACGACCTGGCGCAGGGCTTGGTGAAGCAGAATGCGCCTCTGGACGCTATCTTTGCTTACGAACTGCGGAACGAGTACTACTACGAGTCCAACCTGGCGCCACTCAACTGGACGAGTGGGACCGTAACCGCGGCGGACGGCCAGACTTATGACATGAGCAATCCAACGTCGCAGCAGCAGATGACGGACAACGGCCTGATTTATTTCGTGAACCAGGTACAGGCGGCGATCATAGCAGTTGATCCTACGGCGCTGGTCACCGTCGGTTTTTTCACGCCGCAAGGACCAAATCCCACACGCATCGGCGACCCTCGCGTAATCAGCGTCTATCCGGCGATCGCCAGTTCGGCGGCCGACTTTGTGGACCTCCACGGATACCCCACCGTGTGGAATTTGACCATGTCTCAACTCGTTCAGAACTATGGATTCGTGGGACACCAACAGCAAAAGCCGGTGCTGATGGGAGAGTACGGTGCGTTTACGTGGGCTTATCCGTTGGCTTCAGACGCAGCCGCAGGCCTGCAGGATTGGCAGGTTCAGTCCTGTGCGTACAGCTTCGATGGCTGGCTACTGTGGACGTGGGACACGAACGAACAACCGGATATCTGGAACGCCCTTTCGATAGGCGGAGCCATTGATCAAGGGCTTTCTCCAGCGTCGCGTCCCGATCCTTGCTCGCCCTAAGATGCCGGAGGACCGCGGTTGCGTAGGGAACCATGGAGATTGCTCGATCCTGGCCATTTCGATGGAGGGGCAAAATGAACAGCTCAATTTCAAAGCAGTTGCCGATTTCAGCCGCCGATCGCGCGGCTGGCCTTCGCCTTGAGTCTGTAAGTTTGCGGCTGCAAGCCGTTGTAGGGCGACCCAACGTTTGGCGGTTTGTCGTTCTGATTGTCGCGGTGATGGCGATCGCTTCATTGTGTGCCTGTGGCGGCGGAAGCACGGCTTCTCCGCCACCTCCGCCGCCTCCGCCCCCGGTGTGTTCGGTGGCAGGCGCGACATCCGCGTCAGCCCAGACGCGCGTTCGCCTCGGCGCTTACTATTTCGACGGCTGGTCTGGGCCGCTAACTAACTTTCACTTCGACGGATTGGTAACTGGCCCTTACCAGGACCGCGAACCGCTGTCGGGCTGGCAGGATAACACCGCATGCGCAGTCGAGCAGCAACTCGCCTGGGCGCACAGCTTTGGTATCGATTTCTTTATTTTCGACTGGTATTTCAATACTACCGTCAACGACCCCGGTGAGGATCTTAACTCGGCTCTTAAATTCACCCATGCCATGCCCAACCGTCATGGTATGCAGTTCGCCATTCTGTATGTCAACCAGCCGCCGTTCACAATTTCAACCTCAGCCGATTGGTCATCAGCAATCAACGAGTGGGTCGGTTATATGACCGATCCCGCCTATGTTTTGATTAATGGCAAGCCTTATTTTGGTGTCATCGACATGAGAGCGATGCGACAAACCTTCGGCTCCTCAAGCGCTGTCGCCAGCGCGCTCAGCCAGCTACGTACCGCCGCACAGGCGAAAGGATTCCCCGATGTTTACATTGTCGGGGGCTTCAATACCTTCGACGGTTCCTCCGGCTTAGACGGGCTCTTTCCCGATCTGTCCATGGCGAAAGCCGATGGCTACGATGCAGTGAGTATGTATGCCTATGGGTTCTCAGGCCCCCTCGCAGCCAGCGGAGTGCAGGCCTTCTCGGAACTTTCTGATGTCGGGACATGGATCTGGAACCAAGGTGCGCTGAATAGTCCCCTTCCCTTCATTCCCGTCGCAATGGGCGGCTGGGATGCGCGCCCATGGGGTGAGAACGAGCCGGGGCGGCCGGCTTTCTGGTTCAGCCGGAGCCCCCAAGAAGTCACGACCTTCGTCAGCGATGGCATCACCTGGGCCGAGTCGAATCCGCAGGTTCGTCCTGAACCCTCGCCCACTCCTCCGCTAGTGCTGATAGAGGCATGGAACGAATTAGGAGAAGGGGGTTATTTGGTCCCCACTATGGGCGACGGGTCCAGCTACGGTGATTCGCTGGCAAGCATGCTGGCAACCTCGCCAACTCAGGTGCGCAGCATCCTCACACTCAACGACAGCGGGCCTTCTGATCCCAACCGAACCGCCAGCGGCAAGCTGACTGATGCGTCGGGGGCCGGGATCGCAGGAGCCTCCGTGACACTTACCGATACACCAACCATCGGCACTTACTCGCCACGATATCAGCTCTCGGGCCAGGCACCGCCTACTGCGGCGCAGGCGGTCGTCGGATTTCGCGTCAACGCCGACTATCCTACTACCTGGCCCGGCTATTTCTTCGCGGGGCCTGGGCCCAGCGACTTCTCGCTTTACCAGGTCTCCTACGTGCAGCCCAGCGACGGAATCCAGCGTGTCCTCGACGGCGACTTTTCGTCAGGGCCGCAGTCCTGGACGCTGCAGGGGCAAACGCAAATTGTGGCTACCGACCGCGGGACAGGGCAGATGGTGCAGGTCGTTGCTGCATCGAGCCAGCTCGCAATGATAGATTCCGCGCCCTTCGCCGTAACGGGAGGAGCCGCGTTCCAGCTTACTTTTTCTGCTCGTGTCGCGCCATCTTCGTTTGGAAGCGGATACTTCTTTCTTGCCTTCCTCGATGGGAGTGGTAACTTTTTAGACATTCCGGGCACCAGCGCTGGGGCCCTAAAGTCAGGAACAATCCCTTTAGTATCGGGGAAGCTCACTGTCGGAACTGCCACGACGGATGCGGCCGGCAATTATCAGTTGAATCTCACGTCGCTCGGAACATCGCAGCTGATTTTGGAAGCGACGTTCGCGGGCGACGCCCAGCACTGGCCGGCCTATACCAGCGTGGGTCCATAGGACGACGCGATGAGCGGAGGAGTCATTGATCCGCTGTCCCCGGCTTCGCCTCCTGATCCTTGCCCGCCTTAAGGCGCTGTAGACCGCGGTGTGAGAAGAATCATAGATCGGTCGATCCTAGCCATTTCGATGGAGGGGCAAAATGAACAGCTCAATTTCAGTGCAGTTGCCGAACTCAGCCGCCAATCACGAGGCTGGCTTTCATCTTGAACCCGTAAGTTTCCGGCTACGAGGACTGCTAAGGCGATTCGGCCCCCTGCGGTTTTTCGCTCTGATCGTATCGATGATGGCGATCGCTTCACTGTGGGCCTGCGGGGGCGGCGGTGGGGGAACCATTGGCAGCATTGCACCGTTTAACTTTTACACCGCCGTCGTAGTCGCTGACCTAAACGGGGACAGCAAGATGGACATCGCGGCGTGCTATGCCAGGGTCGCGGGTGCTCCACCGCATCCCGGCACGGTTGTGATCTTTATTCAGGACCCCGCCAATCCGGGAAGATTTCTTCCGCCCGCGACCTATGCGGTCGGTGACGATCCGGTTTCGATTGCGGTGGCCGATCTCAATGGGGATGGCAAACCAGACATAGTGGCGGCGAACACGATGTTGAGCGCCACCGGAGCAGGATCAAACAGCGTGTCTGTTCTTTTACAAGACAGTAGTCACCCGGGGCAATTTCTGCCGGCGGCAAGCTACACATCCTCCAATATCATCAACTCGGTCGCAATCGGCGATCTGAACGGCGATGGCCGACCTGACTTGGCCATAGCCGACTCGGCAGGCATCTCCGTGCTGCTAAATAATTCCGCGAATCCAGGTACGTTTGTGCCAGGCAATTCCGTCCAAATTTCCGGAGGGGCTGGTTCTGTAGCAATCGGTGACGTGAACGGAGACAGCCTCCCAGACTTGGTTGTTGCGAACAGCGTAAACGTGCAGGTTGTTCTCGCCGATCCGTCGTCGCCGGGAAATTTTTTGACACCGGTGAGCTACCAAGCGGGCCAGCAGCCTATTTTTGTTGCTCTGGGCGATCTAAATGGCGACGGCAAACCTGATCTCGCCGTTGCTGACGAGGGGTCCCCCAGCGGTGCGACGCTGTTTGGCGTCCACGTTCTTCTGCAGAATTCGGCAGCGCCCGGGACTTTTCTTGCGCCCGGGAATTACGCGCCAAGCACAATTACTAATATGCTCGCCATCGCGGACTTGAACAACGACGGCAAGCTGGACTTGGCAACTGCAAATCTTTCTGGCGGGCCGACAATCAACGGCTCCCCCAGTGGGACTGTCTCTGTTGTGTTACAGACTCCCACATCTCCGGGTAAGTTTCAGTTGCAAGCGAACTATCCCGGAACGTCGTTCGTCTGGTGGGTAGCTGTTGGCGACATGAACGGCGACGGCAAACCCGATCTTGTGACGGCGGAGGGAGGAATTGTGATTCGCTTCCAGGACCCGGCAAACCCTGGCAAGTTTCTGGCGCCGATAGTGATTGCCAAAGAATAGCGTCCTGCGCTTCTAATCTGGCGGGAGAAGATCGAGATGAGACGCCTGTTCTTTCTTCTGATTGTCAATGGCTCGCTCTTGCTGGCGGTCTCGGCGGGCGCTGGCGCGCAGGTTTCGCCGGATTCCAAAGACGTGTCAAATGCGTCCCCGGCTGACTTACCTGTGCCCGTAAAATCCTCCGCCGGGGAGTGGGGTTATCAGGACAAGAGTGGAACCTACGTCATCGCCGCAGTTTGACCGGGCTGAGCACTTTTCCGAGGGCCTCGCAGTGGTCCAACTCAAACACAAGTTCGGCTACATTGACTCGACCGGACGCTTGGTCATCCCGGTGAAATTCACTCAGGCGGCGCCTTTTTCTGAAGGCCTTGCGCTGGTTTACACCACCTGGGGTATGAACATTCTGGGCGCTGAGGAGGGCTACACTTTCTTTGTGCGCGGGGTACATAGATCACAGCGGCAAGTTCGTGATCAAACCCCGCCACGTGGAAAACGCGGCCAGCTTTTCGCAAGGTCTCGCCGCATTCAAAGCGGGAACCAACTACAGTTATGGCAAAGCCAAGTGGGGTTATCTGGACAAGGAAGGGAAATGGGCCATCAAGCCCCAGTTTGACACAGCCGGAAATTTTGTGGCCTTGCTCCAGTTGCAGTTTTTCTCGACAAAAAAAGTAATCGCGAGAAGTGGGGCTACATAGATCAGGCTGGGAAATTGCAAATCCCGGCACAGTTTGATGACGCCCGGGACTTCAGGCAAGGCATAGCGAGAGTATTCCTGGCGGAGAAAGATCCGAAGTTCGAACACATGCGTCATCCGCACGGGCAGTGGGGATGGCGATGCATCGACAAAGCGGGGAGGTTCGTCCGATGCCCTGCAAAACAAGCCGAGCACCAAAAGCTTCCAGAGTAACGGCTGCTGTTTACAACTGACTCATCTTGGCCAGGAACTCGCCATTCGACGTGGTCTTAGCCAGCCGCTCAATCAACAGTTCCATGGCTTCCACTGGCGATAGTGGGTTCAGGACTTTGCGTAATACCCAGATGCGCTGCAGGTCGTCTTTCGGGATGAGCAGTTCTTCTTTTCGTGTGCCCGAGCGCTGAATATCAATGGCCGGGAAGGTGCGCTTATCCACCAGTTTGCGATCAAGAATGATTTCCGAATTGCCCGTGCCTTTGAATTCTTCGAAGATCACGTCATCCATGCGCGAGCCGGTATCAATTAGCGCAGTCGCAATAATGGTCAGCGATCCACCTTCCTCGATGTTGCGGGCTGAACCGAAGAAACGCTTCGGGCGCTGCAGAGCATTAGAGTCCACACCGCCGGAGAGGACCTTGCCTGAAGGCGGAACAATAGTGTTGTAGGCGCGTGCCAGACGCGTGATCGAGTCGAGCAGAATCACCACATCACGCTTGTGCTCGACCAACCGCTTCGCCTTCTCGATCACCATCTCCGCAACCTGCACATGCCGCGCGGCGGGCTCGTCAAAAGTCGAGGAGATCACTTCGCCTTTGACCGAGCGCTGCATATCGGTAACCTCTTCCGGCCGCTCGTCAATCAACAGGACCATCAAAACCACTTCGGGATGATTGGTCGTAATCGAGTTCGCAACATTCTGCAGCAGCATGGTTTTGCCGGCGCGGGGCGGGGAGACGATCAATCCACGCTGACCTTTGCCCAGTGGGGTCAGAAGATCCATGACCCGAGCGCTAACGTTCTCGCGTGCCGTCTCCAGCTTGATTCGCTCCTGGGGATATAGCGGCGTTAAGTTGTCGAACAGAATTTTGTTGCGCGCCTCGTCCGGCGATTCGAAGTTGACAGCTTCAATCTTGACCAGCGCAAAGTATTTCTCGCCCTCGTGCGGAGGCCGTACCTGGCCGCTGATGGTGTCGCCGGTTTTCAGGTCAAACTTGCGAATCTGCGACGGCGAAACGTAGATGTCATCCGGGCCGGGAAGGTAGTTGTAGTCCGGCGAGCGCAGAAAGCCGTAGCCGTCAGGAAGGATTTCGAGCACGCCTTCAGCGAAGATGTGCCCTTCTTTTTCACTTTGCGCCTGCAAAATCTTGAAAATCAGGTCCTGTTTGCGCATGCCGCTGGCGCCGGGGAGGTCCAGCGTGCGGGCTATCTTAGTCAATTCGGTTATGTTTTTTTCTTTGAGTTCAGCGATGGTCATTCGTCACCTGCGAGGAGATCGGGATTTCGTAATTAAGGAGGGTATTTTCAGGGAGATTTGGTCAATTCGGGGCAGGAAGGCGGGGCTGGTGTTACGCAGCCCGCCGTTGTGCCTCAACAAAATGTTCCGGCTCAGACAAAACTGTCTGCCGCTCGGAGCTTGCAATCTTATCCAGCACTTCGTTCATCGTTTCCTGGATTCGGGTATTAGGCTTATGAAACTTACGCGTAGCCTTGGATGCAAGCTGGCAGAGCATATAACGGTTCCGCAAAGTATGTAAAGCGTCAAACACGCGATCAGAGCGCATAGGTAATGTCCTTTCTTGGAGCCGAGCTTCGTTCCCGGCAGCTATCAGACCGGCCAAGCGCAGCCCGCCAAATGCCGTAAAACACTGAAAACAAGTAAGTTTGTACCGGGAAAAGCTCTTGGTTACTTGTATAGATGCACCGCCGGGGCCGAAAGTTTCTCGTTTACAAGGCCGGATCGCTCGGGCGGAGGTTCGTCGGGAAACTGGTCTTTTAGGCCGTCTGAACCTTACAAACTACAGGTAAACCCGGTTGGCGTCAAGGAATTTTGTTGCCTCCTATTGGCCCCGGCGGTACCTCGGAATTCCGAAATGGGCTTATTTCCAATCCTTTACGGGTCCATCGGGTGATCTGGCGATCGGGTTATCTGGTGATCTGAAACCGAGTATCGGATAGATCTGGTCTTGGGGATCCCAAACACGCACCTTCGTTTTTGTTCGTCTGGACTTTCGGATCACCCGATGACCCGATCGCCAGATCACCCGATTCTTCCTCATGCCCAGAACGTCCGATCCAGCGTCCGGTACTGGATGGCGTCCGCAATGTGCTTAGGCTCGATTGCCGGTGAGCCTTCGAGATCGGCAACTGTGCGCGCGACTTTAAGAATGCGGTCGTGGGCCCGGGCCGTCAGCCCTTGCTGGTTCATCGCACGTTCCAGCAGGCGTTCGCAATCCGCAGATAGCTCACAAAACGTCCGGATGTGGCGCGAGGTCATCTGTGCATTGGAGTAGATTGGGTGCCGCGTGGAAGCGGCGAACCTGCGCAACTGGTTTTCCCGGGCGCGCAGAACCCGCAGCCGAATCGCTTCAGATCCCTCCGGCTCGCTTACCGAGCGCATTTCCTTGTAGTTCACCGCCGGGACATCAATGTGAATGTCAATCCGATCCATCAGCGGTCCCGAAATCTTCTGCGTATAGCGCTGGATCATCGGCTGGGTGCAGCGGCACTCGCGCGACTTGTCGTTGAAAAATCCGCATGGACACGGATTCATCGCCGCCGCCAGCATGAATCTCGCGGGAAAAGTCAGCGACATGGAGGCGCGGGCGATGCAGACGGTTCCATCTTCCAGCGGCTGGCGCATGACTTCGAGCACGTTGCGCGGAAATTCTGGCAGCTCGTCCAGAAACAGCACGCCGTTATGCGCGAGCGAAACTTCTCCCGGACGCGGAATCACGCCGCCGCCGATCAGCCCCGCATCGGAAATCGTGTGGTGCGGCGAGCGAAATGGCCTCAGACCGACCAGCCCCGCTCCGGGATCGAGCACGCCCGCTACGCTATGGATTTTCGTCGTCTCCAGCGCTTCTTCAAATGTAAACGGCGGCAGAATGGTCGGGATGCGCTTGGCCAGCATGGTCTTGCCTGACCCCGGAGGCCCGATCATCAGAATGTTGTGCCCGCCGGCGCAGGCTACTTCGAGGGCCCGCTTCGCCGTCTGCTGCCCGCGGACATCTTTGAAGTCCACCGGAAAATGCTGCGCCTCGCTCAGCAGCGACTTCTGGTCCACCACCATTGGCAAAATCCCATTGCCCGTGTTCACAAAATGAATAACATCGAGCAGCGACTTGACCGGATAGACCTCCACGCCACTGACCATGGCGGCTTCCTTGGCGTTCAGCTCTGGAACCACCATGCGGGAAATTTTGCGTCCGCGGGCCTCAAGGGCGATAGGAAGCGCGCCACGAACCCCGCGAACCCCGCCATCGAGCGAAAGTTCACCCACAAACAAACAGTCTGTAATCTCTTTCTTATTCAGCCCTCCATACGCGCCCAGGATGCCCAGCGCCATGGGCAGATCGGACCCGGAGCCTTCTTTCTTAATGTCGGCCGGGCCAGGTTGATGACGATGTGGGTCGGCGGAATGTCGTACCCGCAATTCTTCAGCGCCGCTCGCACCCGGTCGCGGCTCTCGCGCACGGCGGCATCGGGCAGCCCCACGGTGTGGAAATGGTCCTCGTCGCACTTAATGCCGGAAACGTCCACCTCAACTTCAATAATGCTGGCATCTATCCCATACACTGCCGCGCTGAGGGTCTTGTAGAGCATAGGGAGACACGCTTCGCGCATTCACCTTACTCCTCAGGGCTGCGAGGGAATTGTGACCGATATCACAGGGGGAGTGTGATGGATGACCTTGCGCCGGAGGACTCGGCCCTTAACATAGGGATTATTGAGATCAAAATGTGATCTCAAACGACGAGAACAAACATGAGCAAAGCCGTCTTTGCCCTGGCGAAACGTGTGGATTCCCGAATTCTGTTTCTGCGCGGCCAGAAAATCATTCTCGACTCAGACTTGGCCGCACTCTATGGAGTTGAAGTCAAGCATCTTAACCAGCAGATTAAACGCAATCGAAAGCGGTTCCCGGGTGATTTTCTGTTTCGAATCTCCGCCCGAGAGTTCGAAATCTTGAGGTCACAAATTGTGACCTCAAGTGATGGCCACGGCGGCAGGCGCTATCTGCCCCACGCCTTCACAGAACACGGCGCAATTATGGCCGCAACCGTCCTGAATTCGGAGCGCGCGATTCAAATGAGCATTTTTGTAGTTCGAGCATTCGTGCGCATGCGCCAAGCGCTGTCCACAAATCGGCAGATTGTGGTGAAGCTGGGCGGAGCTAGAGCGTCGCATCGAGAACCATGATACGGATATTCAGGAGGTCGTCGAAGCCATTCGAGAACTCATGGCTCCGTTGCCGCCCAACCGCCGCAGCATTGGATTCGAGACGCCGCACCGCGGCAAGGTCAGAGGCAGAACAATTCCATTCCTCCGCTCATCTTGAGGATCGTGCTTGACTCTTCCGGCGATTTTGAGGTCGCAAATTGCGACCTCAAATCTGGGATTCGCCTCTAGCTTCGTCCCCGGTGATGATCGACGGGTTCGCGATAGCGCCCCTCGCCGCGATGCCGAAACAGCGTCTTCAGAAAAATGCGCACATAGGATTCGACGACAAATAGTCTTTGCCTCTGCCGGGTCGAAAAGGTTACGAAGTGCGTCCCCGGCGGAGACATCACCCGTGTCGGCTTGAAGAGCAAACCCCCGCGGCTGGAAGCCGCTTATGTCCATCAGCCTACATCGGCACGAGTGGAAACTCGCGCCCTTCCGGTTATTTTTCTTCGCCTTTGTTCCTGTTCAGAAATTGACTCCGGAAGCTTGATCCCTGCCCGTAGCCCGAAACGCAATAGCTTCCGGTCGCCTCCAACCATAATCAAATGAGGGGGCGAGCAATCCGTGTGGACTCTGCGCAGCCCCAGAAGACCGCCAACATCTGGCACTTGGTCTGTGCGGAGCCGGGTCTGTTCGGACCGGGTGACGACTACGAATTGCTGGTTCGGCGCTGCTCCGCGTTCGTTGGCGTAAGCGCCACCGCCTCCGTGATCGAGAACGGCAGTGAGCGATTGGGCTTCGGACATCCGCCCTTCACCCGCGATCAATTGTCCCAGATCAATGCCCGAAACTGCCAGCGCGCACTCGACCGTGCGGGTCTCCGCCGACAGTGGCAGGATGCACTCAACACAGGCACGGTCAAGCAGATGACCGATGGTCTGAAAGCCCCGGAAGAATCACTGCCTCACGGATTCGTCCTTGCGAATACGATTACGGCGCTTCTGATTCAGGCTGGTTATGCCTTCGTCGCTGTCCTCCAATATTTTGCTCGGGCACTGGGTCGCGTTCGCGGGCCCGACTTTTGGAGCTTTCTCGAACTGGCCCTCGGAGTCGCAGCCGTTGTGAGTTTGCCGTGGAGTGTGCTGGCACTATGGCGCTTTATTCGGCATGGAACTCCGGAACGAAGCATCAAGCAAATCGGGCGGGCAGTCCTCGAAGCTCTTGAGTACGAGGGTTCAATCGATCAACGCGCCGGGGACTTTCGCGTCTATGCCGACAGGAACCAGGACGGGACCGTGTTTTGTTGGATCGGGGGCGGCACCGGCAAAGAGCAGGCGATATTTCTTCGTGCCCTGAGAGAGATACTAAGCCCAATTGACAACCCGCGATACTTACTCGGGCGCAACCGAATCTGGAGACTTTTTCGCGAGGACTATTTTGCAGTCCCGGACGTTCTAGCCCGCAAAAAGGAATTCGCAGAAGAATTTGCGGGACGCTGGAAAAGCCTCGTTGGGCCTGTACAACTGGTCTATACGCGTACACCAGAAGGTCGGAGGGCATTGCTCCATGCGAGGAATCACTCTCTTTCGGGGTCTTTCCAGAAGCGCGCGGAACGGGTGAGTTGCTGGAAGTAAATTCTACCGTTCCACCGCCATCGCCACCGCATTCCCCCCGCCCAAACACAGCGCTGCAATCCCACGGTGCACGTCGCGGCGAATCATCTCGTAGATCAGCGTTACCAGAACCCGCGCGCCGCTGGCGCCGATGGGATGGCCGATGGCGACTGCGCCTCCGTTCACGTTCACTTTTTCGGGATTGAGGCCGAGCTCGCGCATCACTCCCAGGGCCTGGACCGAGAAGGCCTCGTTCAGTTCGTAGAGATCAACGTCATCGTTTTTCCAGCCCGTCTTCTCCCAAATTTTGCGGACGGCCCCAACCGGTGCCATCATCACCCACTTGGGATCAATTCCGCTAGTGGCTTGGGCGACGATGCGGACCATCGGCCTCGCTCCAAGTTCTTTCGCCTTGGCAGCACTGGTCACGACCACCGCGGCCGCGCCGTCGTTCACTCCGGGAGCATTCCCGGCGGTGACAGTCCCATCTTTCTTGAATGCGGGCTTGAGCGAGCGCAGGACCTCAATGGTGGTGTCTTCGCGCGGAGATTCGTCTTTGTCGAAAATGACCGGAGGCGCGCCTTGCTTTCTCGCGGGAAGCTCGACCGGAACAATCTGCGACTTGAAACGGCATTCTTTGATTGCCGCAACCGCCTTGCGATGGGAGTTCACCGCGAACTTATCCTGCTCTTCGCGCGTGACGCCATATTTCTCGGCAACGTTCTCGCCGGTGATGCCCATGTGGTAGTCGTTGTAAATATCCCACAGCCCGTCGCGCACCATCGAATCAATAATCTGACCATCGCCGAGGCGGTATCCCTTGCGCGCTTGCGGCAGAAGATAAGGTGCGTTGGTCATGGACTCCATTCCGCCGGCTACAACTAAAGTGCTATTGCCCGTCTGTATCGCCTGCGCCGCGAGAGCCACGGCTTTCAGTCCGGAGCCGCAAACTTTGTTTATAGTCATGGCACCCACTTCCGGAGCCAGTCCGCCGTAGATTGCCGCCTGCCGCGCTGGATTCTGTCCCAGTCCGGCGGGAAGAACGTTGCCCATAATGCATTCATCCACCAGCGCCGGTTCGACACCGCAGCGCTTCACGGCTTCGCGAACCACGATTGCGCCGAGCTGCGTTGCGGCGAGATCTGACAGCGATCCCTGAAATTTTCCTACCGGCGTGCGACAACCGGAGATGATGACGACTTCGTCCATAACAGCCATTTGTGTGCTCCTGCGAATGTTTTCTCTATCGAATTATATTCTCTGAACATTAGATGAGAGAGCCTCCGCATCCCGATTCATCCCCGTGAATTCCTCCGTGATCCTCTGCGCCCCTCTGTGGTCAGGTTTTTGAATTCTTCAACCACAGAGAGCACAGAGGATCACAGAAGAAACATGGGGGGTTTCAAAAACAAATGCGCAGCGCATGAGAATTCTTACTCGCGATAGCTCCGTCATGACCTTGGTACTCCACTTCATTCGTCGTCATACATCATTTTTTTCTTGACTTCGCATTTTAATGACTCTATACATTCAGACAGTCGCAACAAACGACCGTTGCGTGATCCATGAACAATGGAAGGGAGAATAGGCAACCATGGCAACCAAAAAGAAAGCAAAAAAGGCCAGCAAGAAGAAACATTAATTGGCCTGCTGCAAAGTAAACCCACGGGGACGCGTAAAGCGTCCCCTAAGTTTTTGCGGAGAACCTCTCTCGAGAGAAGACAAATTCAGTTGGCCGGCCCGATCGCGGTCGCCGCAACAAACTCCGGCATGCGCTTCTCAGTCTTCGGGCACAGGACGCGGTAGGCACACGACGAACAATAGATCCCAGGCTTCGGATCAAACTTACCCGCAGCAATTTTCCCAGCGATGTCTTCCACCTTCAACTTCGCTTCGTCGATCTGTGCCTGACTGCGCTCAGTGCTGACCTGAGCATTTCCCTCAAGGTTATGGAAGACTAGCCTTTCAACTTGATATCCCCACTTTTCGCGCGCCGCTAGTGCGTAAATCGAGAGTTGCAGGCTCTCATCCGCGTCTTCCTGGGAGCGCGGCCGCCCGGTCTTATAGTCAGTAATGACCACCGTGTCGCCGGAGGCCCGGTCAATCCGATCCACCCGGCCGACCAGGTTTGTGTGACCAATCTTTACGCTGAACCTCTCCTCGGTATGCAGAACCTCAGCCTGCTCCTGGGCTGAGCTCGCCAGGAACTCCCGCAGCTCAGCCGTCGCCTTCCGTTCGTAGAGTTCGCGCTGGTAATGATCTGCAAAACCAGCATCAGCTAAATCCGCAAGAAGCAATTCAACCAACACGGCTTCGGACAGCGTCCGCCCCACCCGTACCGAATCGTAGTACGCGAGCAGCACGCGGTGCATGGAAGCCCCGTACTGCAACGCCGCAGAAACCTCGGACGGAACTCTCCACTCGCGTTCCAGCTTGAACTGCAGCGGACAAATCTCGTAGCGCTGGATGGAACTGGCGCTCAGGGTCGCCGCCAAATCCGAAGCTGGCGGCAGCGCAATCCATTCCCCTAGTCGCGAGAGCGGAGCTTCAGCAGCCCCGAAAATGTCGGTCTGAAATTCGCGGCAGATTCTCTCTTTCAGCCAGATCTTCAACTCGCGGTGCTTGATCAACTCACGCAGATATCCCGGCGGGGTCTTTTCCGTCTTCCCCTTCCCGAATGGTCCATAAATGGTCAGAGTATCGCGCGCGCGGGTCAGGGCTACGTAGAACAATCGCCGCTCTTCCTGCTTGTGCACTTCCTTCTCGTCGCGATCGGCGGCCAAGCCGGAATTGCGCAGTTCCGTCGGAATCTCAATCAGCGGCTCACGATACGTCGCCGGAAAGCTGCCACTGACCGCGCGCAAAATGAGGACGTGATCGAACTCCAGTCCCTTGGCCGCATGCGCGGTCATCAGCCTGACTGAATGTTCTTCGTCACTCGAGGCGAGCGGTATGGTGCCACGCGCTTCCCGGAAATAGGCGAGATACTCCAGAAACTCTGCCGGACTGCCACTCTCGGTTATCGGCGACTCCTCCCATTTGTTCGCAAATTGCAGAATTGCCTCGATGGCCGAGCTTCGCGGAAGTTGAAAAATACGTGCCAGAGTGAGCAACGCGGCATATGTTTTGCTGCCCGCGACCTCTTGCCTCGCCTGCTCCACCGTTTGCAACACGTCAGCACCGCCTTTTACCTGCGACAGGACGGACGCCATCGTTCCACTGGCATCTCGTGGGAGCGCCCTCAGCGCGCTCCTCAGACCATCCGGATCCACCGAGAACTGGCGCAACGCAGCCACGCGGAATAGGGATGCACTGTCACTACCCGAAACCACGGCCCCGGCGCAGGCCAGCAGATCGCGGACTTCCGGCGTATCCGTCACGTCCAGGCCTTCGATGGAGAACGGAATCTTGTTGCGGGCCAGCTCGGCGGCGACCTCCTCGCGATGGAAGTGGCTGCGGTAGAGAATGCCGATGTCCTTCCAGTCGCAACGGAACCGCTTCTTGCGCTCCTGCAACACAGCTACTAGGTCGGTGGCCTCCATGAAACTACCGGTCACGCAAACTGCCTCAACCGGCGGGCGGGGTGCGGCGGTCTGCGGCTGCTCTTCATCACGCGCGGAAATCAAAGGTGAGCGGCGGTACTGGGTCGCGCCAGCGTTCAATGCGAATTCAGGGTTCTCTGAGATCAAGGCGTGCGCGCACTTGAGCACCGGCGTGGTGGAGCGCCGATTCTTCGCCAATACCACCAGCGTCGATTCCGGAAAATTCTTCTGGAAAAGCTCAAAGGCCCCGCTCGACGCGCCGCGAAAACGATAAATGCCCTGATCAGGATCGCCAACGGCAAATACATTTCGCGCCCTCCCAGCCAGTTTCTCCAGGACTTTGATCTGGGCGAAGTTCGCATCCTGAAATTCATCCACCATGATGAAACGCGCACGGGCACGCTCGCGCTCGAGCAGCGCCCCATTCTCCTCCAGCAGTTCGTTGGCGCGGAGAATCATGTGGCCGAAGGTACCGAGGTTGCGCTCCCGCAGCATGCGTTCCACCGTTTCGAAAACCGAAGCGATTTCGCGACAGCGGCCCAGGGCTTCGTCCTCCGAAAGCTCGTCAGCTTCTTTGGATTTACTCACACGAGGCACCGGTAGCTCGCCGCGCTCAATCCGGCGCACATATTCGTCATACTGCTCAGGCCCGACCAATTCATCCTGGCACCGGCGCATGAACTCGAGCAGATCATCCAGAAACTTTGCAACGTTGGCCGCGCGAACGAAATACTTCAACTTCAACTCACGGATGTTTCGCCGCAGGAAAATCCACAGCTGCTTGTCATCGAGCACTCCGAAACTTCGTTCGGAACGTCTGAGCAAGTTGTTGCAGTAGGCGTGAAATGTCGAAACCAGCAGGCCTTCTGTAGGGGAACCACGCAGCTCATGTTGTGCGCGTTCCAGCATTTCTTTAGCAGCATTTTCGGTATAAGTCAGCGCGAGGATTTCATCCGGACGGGCGTGCCCCTCGCGAACCAAATGCGCAATGCGGCGGATGAGCACCGTCGTCTTTCCAGTGCCCGCTCCCGCCACTACTAGCATTGGCCCAGCCACGTGCTCGATGGCCTGCTGCTGCTGGGGATCAGGTTGGAACGACGCGCTAGACTTCGACTTGGAAACAGCCATTGAGCAGGAGAATATCAGAGTGCGCTGGGGAAAAACGGCCCCGTCTCATTGCAGAATCGAAGCCGTGATCGCCAGCGCCGCAATCGCCGCTGTCTCCGCGCGGAGAATCGTGTCGCCCAACGAAGCCGAGATCCATCCCGCGTCGCGAAAAGCCGCAAGCTCTTGCGGTTTCCAGCCACCTTCCGGGCCGAAAGCCAAAATCACGGTTCCGACATCCTGCCGCACCGCATCTTTCAGCAAGAGACCCTCTTCCGCCTCGGCCAACACTATTCGGATGTCCGCGGTCATCGCGAATAACTCCTCGAACTTTATCGGCGCAGCGATTTCCGGCGGCGAAACCCGCCTCGACTGCTCTGCTGCTTGACGCACGATGCGACGCCAGCGTTCCACTCGCTTGGGAGCGGCCGCGGCCAAATGAGATTCAGTCCGGCCCGCGATGACTGGCACAATTCGCTCCACGCCCAGTTCGCTGCACTTCTCGATGGCCCATTCCATGCGGTCGAACTTGAAAATCGAGAGCGCGACGGTGATGGCGCTCTCAGCAGGGTACGCAACCACTTCCCCTAGTTCGAACTCCACACGATCAGGTTGAACGTCGGAGATCCGGCCATGACGAACTTCCTTCCCGGTTGAAATATCGAATTCCTGGCCGACTTGGGCGCGGAGGACTTGCGAGAGGTGGCGTGCGTGGTCTCCGGTAAGGGCGGCGCGGTTATCTGAGACTTCGTCGGCAATCCAGCGGCGGCGGGTCATCGAGAAGCTGCCAGGACTAGTTGAACATGTCCTTCACCTTGCCGAGAATGGAGCGGCGCTCAGGCTTATTCTCGACCTGGGTGATACCTTGCAATTCTTGCAGCAGCTCGCGCTGCCGTTTGCTGAGCTTGCTTGGTGTCTGGACGCGGACCTCAACAAAAAGGTCTCCCTTACCGTGACCATTGAGCACGGGAACGCCCTTGCCGCGAATCTTCAAAACAGCCCCAGATTGCGTTCCTTCAGGAATCTTCAGCGCGTGCTCGGATTCCAGCGTGGGAACCTGAATCTCAGTTCCCAGTGCCGCCTGGGTAAAGGATATCGGAACCACACAGTGCAGATCGTTTCCCCGGCGCTCGAAAAACGGGTGCTCCTTTACGTGAAGAACAACGTAGAGGTCGCCGTGAGGGCCGCCGTGGACGCCCGCCTCGCCCAGTCCGGAAAACCGAATGCGAGTTTCGTCCTCGACACCGGCGGGGACCTTGGCGTCAATTGTTTTCTGGGCCACCATCCGTCCTTCGCCTCTGCACTTGGTGCAGGGATCGCTGATCACGCTTCCCGCGCCCTGGCAGGACGGACAAGTGCGGGCAACGCTGAAGAAACCCTGCTGATATCGCACCTGACCGCGGCCTCCGCAGTTCCGGCAGGTCGTAGGCGCTTTGCCCTGCGCGCTGCCTGAACCACGGCAAGAGTCACAATTCTCATGCCGTCGGTAAGTGACCTTGGTCTCGGTGCCAAACACGGCCTCTTCGAATTCGATGGTGATATCTTCGCGAAGGTCGGCTCCCCGCTGAGCGCGAGTGCGTCGCCGGCCGCCGCCACCTCCAAAGATGTCGCTGAAGCCGAAGAACTCGCCGAAAATGTCGTTGAAATCCTGGAATACAGTGGCGTCGAAGCCTCCGCCGGCTCCACTCCCACCTAGGCCGGCGTGGCCAAAGCGGTCATACACGCCGCGCTTCTCAGAGTCGGCGAGTACAGCATACGCCTCGCTCGCTTCCTTGAATTTTTCTTCCGCGTCGGGGTTGTTGGGATTGCGGTCAGGATGATACTGCAGCGCCAGCTTGCGGTAGGCGCTCTTAATCTCCTGGTCGGCTGCCCCACGCTGCACTCCCAGTATCTCGTAGTAATCTCGCTTCACTTGGCTGGCCAGAGTTCCCTCTTAATTCTAGATTCTAATGACTAGCGGTTTGGATTTTTCGCCACGCGTACCATCGCCGGACGCAGCAGCCGGTCTTTCAGTTGGTATCCGCGCTGCAACTCTTCGAGCACGTGATGATCTTCAACGTCGGTGGTCTCGACCATTTCGACCGCTTCGTGAAAACGCGGATCAAACGGTTCGCCCTTAGCCGAAATCGGCCGCACCCCAAGCTTCGCCAGCGCATCCTGCAACTGCTTATGGATGAGCTCGACACCAACGTGGAACTCTGATTTTTCCGGAGACGTCCGCAGCGCCCGCTCAAAGCTGTCCAGCACCGGAATGATTGCTTTCACCGTGTCCACCAGTGCGTAGTCGCGAAAGTCCTGCTGCTCTTTGGCGGCACGCTTGCGAGCGTTGTCGAACTCTGCCTGACTGCGGGCAAGGCGATCCAGCAGCGTGTCACGCTCGGCGCGCAGTTTTTCGATTTCCGGGAGCGTAGGCGCAGCAACATTTCCCGAGACTTCTTCTTCTGCCGCCGGCAGTTCGCGCTCGGCATCGAGTTGCTGTTCTTCCACTTCTGTTTTTCCGTTCCGTCTAGTCATAACTGATTACTCAGATTCGTTCAAAACTTTGTCAAACAGTCGCGCGATGTAGGAGACGGCCGTAATCGTGTGCTGATAGTCCATCCGCGGCGGCCCCAGCACCGCTAGCGATCCCATCACTTCGCCTCCAACCCGCGCCGGAGTTCCAATCAGCACCAGATTCCTCATCGAAGGCGACGCCTCGTCCAGCCCAATCACCACCCGTACCGCTTCCTGCCGGGCATCAAGATATGCCCCGAGCAGTTCGACCAGCTTTTGTTTTTCCTCGAGCGCCTGCAGCAATTCTTGCAGCCGCGTTCGGTCCTGCTCACCCGCCACCAGATTCGCCGCACCCTCCACGAAAACCACCTGCGCCGAATCCTCGGCGGAGAGCACGCCCTGTCGATAAAGCTGCTCTACCGAGGCCATCAGACGGTCGTACTCGCTCCGCTCCTGGTCCAACCTGCGCGCAATCTCCGCGCGCACAGCTTCCAAGGTCCAGCCATGAAAATTGTCATTGATGAAGCGCGCAGCCGCGTCCAAATCAGCCTGCGGCAAGTCGAGACGCATCACCCGGTCGCGCACCACACCCGATCTTGTAACAACGACCGCCAGCACTTTCTGATCGCCGAGGCGCGAAAAGTAAACGTGCTCCAGCGCGTTCTTAGGCCCGCTGGCCGCAACCGCTACTCCGACATTGCGTGAAATCAGAGACAGCACATGCGAGGTGCGCTCCATGAACTCCTGCACATCGGTCACGCCCTGCAGCGAATCCTGTATCATCCCTTCGTCAGCCTGCGAAAGCCGCGCTTTTCCGCTCAGCTGCTCGACGTAATACCGGTACGCGGCGGAACTCGGCACCCGGCCCGCGGATGTATGCGGCTGCTCCAGGAATCCGGCGTCGGCCAGATCCGCCATTACATTGCGAATGGTGGCGGGGCTTAAGCCTTCCCGGCTGGCGCGCGAAATCATCCGCGACCCCACCGGCTCGCCCGTAGAAATAAACGTTTCCACGATCGCCGTGAGGATTTCGCGTTCCCGGTCACCTATGGGTTGGCCTGCCGCCATACTCCTCTATATATACCGCTCTTGCCTGAGATTCCTATGCGCCAAAGTAACAGCTTTGGAAGCAATGGGTTAGACCTAGCTTCTAGCTGCTAACGAACAAACGTTGGCCTTGGGACTGCCCCCGGCTTCAATTCTAGTGGCTGTGACTCTTCCCTGCTAGTACCCGAAGTCTGAGCCATCGCTGGACCTGATACTTAGATGATTGCCGGGGCTTATTGGATTTGGACGACGCTCTCCGGCGCGCTGGACCTGATCTGCTCTACTCTGGCCGCAACCTTCCGGGCGAACTCGTACAGTGGCTTGGCGTGAGGAGAGGCCTCGCCCTCCAGCACCGCAGGTTTCCCTTCGTCTCCGGACTTGCGAATCTCGGGATCCAGTTGCACGCTGCCAAGGAAGTCCACCCCAAACTGTTTCGCCGTCTTCTCCGCCCCGCCGCGCGAGAAGATGTCAATTTCGTGCTGGCAATGCGGGCATACGAAGTAGCTCATATTCTCGACCATGCCGACGAGATCAACTTTCATCTGACGGAACATCTCGATGGCTTTGCGCGCGTCTTGCAGCGAAACGTCGGACGGCGTCGAAACCACGATGGCGCCAGTCAGAGGAACGGTCTGGATCAGAGACAGAGCAACGTCACCCGTCCCAGGAGGAAGATCAACAATCAGATAGTCCAGCGTCCCCCATTCCACCGAGCCGAGAAACTGCTTGATGATCGAGTGCAGCATGGGCCCGCGCCAAATCAGCGGCTTGTCCCCAGGATTGAGAAGGCCGACCGAGATCACCTTCAGGCCATGCACATCAAGCGGTTCAATGCGATTCTCGGCCAACACTCTCGGCTGTGCACTGGTTCCCAGCATCAGCGGAACGTTGGGGCCATAGACATCGGCATCGAGCAGTCCGGTCTTATGACCTAGCTTGGCCAACGCCAGGGCCAGATTCACGGCTAGCGTGGTCTTGCCCACGCCTCCCTTCCCCGAACCGACAGCAACAATGGCGTCAACTCCGGGCAGAGGCTGAGGCCCCGGCGGCGGCGGCCCGGGACGTGGAGGCATTTGTGCGCTCAAAAGATCACCTTAGAGGAAGAGTCCAGGATTGATTATACGGGGATGGTTCGCCTAGGGGCGGGTGCCCTCACCTGTCCGACCCTGGGTGATGTCGTCAAGGGCTACACGACGGCAACGACGATGAGTTCACGGCGTGTTACTCCGTCTCCGCTCGCGCTCCGCTCTCCGAATCTCCCGCCTTCGCCCTGCATCTTCATACCGCCGTCTCTGCTCTTCGGTTTCCGGAATCACCGGTGGAACCTTCACGTGGCGCCCTGCCGAGTCCACCGCGACAAAAGTGAGATACGCCGAGCTGAGGTTTTTGCACTCCTCCAAAAGATAGTTCTCCACCATGACCTGAACTCCAACCTCCATGGAAGTCGTGAACACGCGGTTGACCGACGACCGCAGAATTACCAGGTCGCCGACATGCGCCGGCGTCCAGAAATCCAGGTGGTCAATCGAGGCCGTGACCACATAATGTCGAGAGTGCCGATGTGCGGCCATCGCGCCTGCCATGTCAATCCAATGCATCAGGCGTCCGCCAAGCAAGGCGCCCAGAGGGTTGGTGTCATTAGGCAGCACAATTTCGTTCATCTCAGATTGCGAGTCGCGCACTGGGCGCGGCATGAGGGGGTCGCGGTTTTCGTCCATAAGTTATGCGCTCGGGTTCAAAATCGAGATCGAACTTCTCCGTTCCAGATAAGATTGCAGAAAGGTTTCCGCCAGTCTTTGTGTTCGTGGCTCGGGATGCTGCGCAGTCCAAGCTTTCATCAGCCGATCGTATTCCAACAGTCCGTGACCAGTCGGTAAGTGGTCAGACTCAAGAACAAAATGCAACGAAATCCTCTCGCCGGACTCTTTCGCGATGGCGAAGCGAATCGCATCGCACGCCCGTTCCTCGGGCAGCCGCGGACAGGACTTCGCATATCCCAGATTGCAGGATTCCAGCTCCTGATTGTTCAGGACGGCGGATTCATGTCCTACAGCCGAGCACGTTCCGCGCCAGGCAGCCCCCAGCGGCAACCGCGCCGGATGCGGCAACGCCAGATCGTCGGCACGCTCAGTAGGGATGAAAAATGGACAGGCCAAACTAGTCGCTCCTGTTGTGGCAAGATTGCAATGATTGTAATCACCGACAGCGCGCACGCCAACAACTGTCTATTCTCAGATGAAAAATTAGAGCGATGTCATTTCGAAGCGCCGTAGTACAGAGGAACCTGCTTTCGCCGGCGACACCGATACTGCCGACCAACAGCAGGTTCCTCTTCGGCTTCGCCGATTCGGAATGACAATTCTTGGAGGGGTGACAATGATGTGCAGGTAAAGTACAAATAAAAGCATGGATCGCACCGCCATGCTCGCCGAACTCCTCACCCAGGATCCCAACAACGTCCTCGCCCGCTACGGTCTGGCCATGGAATACTCCAATTCCGGAGACTTCGCCCGCGGCCTCGAAGAATTCAAAAAACTCCTCACCGCCAATCCCGATTACGCCGCCGGTTATTTTATGGCTGCACAAACACTAGTAAAGGCGAAGCGGCCCGAGGAAGCACAAAAGATGCTGCACGATGGAATCGCCGCCGCCCAGCGCAAAGGCGACAATCACGCTAGATCAGAAATGCAGGCGATGCTGGAAGAACTCGGCTCTTAGCTCTTGGTTCTTGGTTCTTAAATACAAGCTCCTCGCTAGTGTTCTTGCCAAGAACCAAGAGCTAACAGCCGAGAGCTGCCTTCTAAGAGCTGCTCTTCTTCGCGATCCTCGTCATCACCGCGTCAATCACTCCCGGAAACATCTGATAAATCTTGATTGCTGGATGCATCGTCCACGGCACCACCACTTCCCTCTTTTGCTTCTGTATGCCGTGCAAAACCGCCCGCGCCACTCGTTCCACGCTGATTCCTCGAGCCGCCTCAGGGCGCACCCGTATCGGCTCGCTCCCCCGCACTGCGTTCGCGGCGAAGTCGGTCTTCACGTATCCCGGACACACGGTGAGCACATTGATGCCCGCGCTTGCCAGCTCCATCCGCGCCGCCTTGCCAATCGCGTTCATGGCGAATTTGGTCGCGCTGTAAGACCCGTGAAACGGTATCGGAATATGCCCGGCCACGCTCGATATGTTGACGATTGTCCCCGAGCCTTGTTGCTTCATGATCGGGATCACCGCCTGCATACCATCCACGGCGCCGAAGAGATTGGTTTCGAACAGTTCTCGGAAGTCGGACATCTTCACACTGGCGATTGAGTCCAGCAATCCGTGGCCGGCATTGTTCACCCAAAGATCAATGCGCTTGAAGTGATGCACGGTGAGCCCGACGACGCGATCAATTTCTTCGCGGTGGCGCACATCACACGCCAGAGGCAGGGTTTGCTCAGGATGGCCGATTCGCGCGCGGGCAGCTTCCGCGCGGCCAGCATCGCGAGACAGCATTACCACCTGCGCTCCATGATCCGCAAATAGTTTTGCGATCGCTTCCCCAATCCCCATGGACGCGCCTGTAATCACCGCAACTTTGCCAGAAATATCCATTCGGGGTTTGTATCCTGATGGCCAGTGCAAGTCAAGGCGCGGCGTACAATCAGGGAATCGCCTTCGAGAAATCGTTTTAGATGGAAAGCCATTGAACACTCTCTTGCCATTGTTCCCGCTCGATCTGGTACTGCTGCCGGGCGTCCCCCTGCCGCTGCACATTTTTGAGCCGCGTTACAAAGAGATGATCAAGGAATGCCTCGACCAGAAAACCGTTTTCGGAATTATTCGCAGCAAGGAAGAGTCACTGGCAAACATCGGATGTACCGCGGAGATTATGAACGTGCTCAAAAAGTACCCCGATGGCCGGATGAATATTCTGGCGGAGGGTAAGAAGCGTTTTGAAGTGCTGCAAGTCAATCAGGAGCGGGCCTTCCTGCAGGCAGACGTTTTCTATCCCGAAGACGAAAACGATCCAGCGGCGGCGGCTGACGTTCAAAAGGCGATCCGTCTGCATCAGGAAATCATGGCGTTGGCCGGGGCGCAGCCGGAAGACATTGAGCAATCTGAAACCGCACAACTGGCCTATCGCCTTGCCGGCTCGCTGCCTTTCGATCCCGACTTTCAGCAAGCGATTCTGGAAATGAGTTCGGAAGCGGAGCGCACCCGCTCCATAATTTTGTTCTTTGAGCGCATCTTACCGGTATTGCATCGCAGTGCCAGCGCCAAGCGGAAAGCCGGTGGCAACGGTCACGTGAGCTGACAAGTCAGGCTCAGGCTTTAGGCTTTAGGCTTTAGGCTTTAGGCCTCAAGCGCAGGCACAAAGCCCAGCACGATGCGGCGTATAATCAGAGCCATTCGGCTGAACTGCCCTAGCTTTTCTTGACGGCTGATGGCTGACGGCTGAGAGCTTCTTGGAGTTGCTGCGATGACTTTCCCCCGGGTCCTTGGCGAGTTGCGCCGAAGCCTCTTTTCCGAAGAAAAACTACGCGCCCGGCGCGTCAAGGATGAACTGCGCGAAAACCTGACGGCCAGGCTCCACGATGACAGTCCGATTTTTCCAGGGATTGTAGGCTATGACGACACCGTCGTTCCGCAGATCGTAAACGCGATTCTCTCGCGACACCATTTCATTCTGCTCGGGCTGCGCGGACAAGCCAAAAGCCGCATCCTGCGCGCTCTGACGTCGTTGCTCGATCCGCAAATGCCTTACGTGGCCGGTTGCGAGATTCACGACAATCCCTACTCGCCGATTTGCCGGCGCTGCCGCGATCTGATCGCTGAGTGTGGCGAGAGCACTGCCATTGCCTATCTCACGCCCGAAGACCGCTTTGTCGAAAAACTCGCCACCCCCGACGTCACTATCGCCGACCTGATTGGCGACATTGATCCCATCAAGGCCGCGCGCGGCGGGCATGAACTCTCCAGCGAACTTACCGTGCATTACGGGTTGCTGCCACGCGCCAACCGCTGCATTTTCGCGGTCAACGAGTTGCCGGACCTGGCCGGCAAAATTCAGGTTGGCCTTTTTAACATCATGCAGGAAGGTGATGTACAGATTAAGGGTTACCCGGTGCGCCTTCCGCTGGATGTAGCGCTGGTGTTCACCGCGAATCCCGAGGACTACACCGCGCGCGGGAAAATTATCACGCCGCTGAAAGACCGCATCGGATCAGAGATTCGCACCCACTATCCGGCGACGGTGGACGAGGGTATCGCGATCACCACCCAGGAAGCCTGGGCCGCGCGCAACGGCACTAAACTAATCATCCCGAAGTACGTGCGAGAAGTGATCGAACGCATCGCGTTTGCTGCCCGCGAAGACAAGAAAATTGACAAGCGTTCGGGAGTAAGCCAGCGCCTTCCTATCTCCAGCATGGAGAACGTGATTTCGAACGCCGAGCGCCGGGCGATCCGTCACCGGGAGAGCGTAGTCGTCCCCCGCATTGGCGATATCTATGCCGCGCTGCCCGCGATCACCGGCAAGCTGGAACTGGAATATGAAGGTGAAATGAAAGGCGCTGACTACGTGGGGCGCGAGCTGATCCGCAACGCCATTGCCAAGACTTACGATCAACACTTCAGCGGAATCAACATGCAGCAGGTCATTCAGTGGTTTGATCTGGGCGGCGAGATTCGGGTGGCTGAGGGCGCGGCCGCCGCTGAAGTCCTGCAATCTTTGCGCAATATCCAGGGCTTAATGGACAAGTTAACTCGGGTCAACGTCGGACCAAAAGATACTCCAGAAGCACAGGTTTCCGCAGCGGAGTTTGCTCTGGAGGGTCTGCACGCGCACAAGCGCATAGGCCGCAACGAGGAACGTGTTTTCACCGCCGGAGAGAAACCGCCGAAGGTGGCAGAAAAACCCTTTGAACGCGAAGAGGGACCGTATCGCCCGAGGAGGCCGTTGAATTAGCCATCAGCCGTCAGGAAAATCGGCCCATGGCGATTTCGCATACGCGTTGGAGCCTTCGGCGTCGCCGATCGGTTTACCTGATGGCTGATGGCTGACGGCTGAGAGCTGTTTTTATGCGTCGCATCCGTTACAGCAAGTACGTTCCCGATCCGGCCGGCGAAATGAGCATGGAAGACCTGCTCAGTGCGCTCTCGGACTACCTTCTGCAGAGCGGCTTTCAAGACTATCTGTCCTATTACGACCAGCCCAACGGCGAGCACACATTGGAAGAGCTGCGCCGGGCCATTGAGCGGGCGCTGCTGGAAGGTGATCTGCTGAGCGACGAGCTCCGCGAACAGTTACAGGAAATGCAAGCCCAGGGTTCGCTCGAAGAGTTGATCGAGCAACTGATCGAGCGCATGCAGCAAGAGGATTACATCAGCATTGACCAGCCTCACGATCCTGCGAAACGCTCCAGCGTCGGGGGCCAAGTCGGCGATGCGCAGCAGGCGCGGTTTGAAATCACCGACAAGAGCCTCGACTTTCTCGGGTACAAGACTCTGCGTGACCTGCTTGGTTCGCTCGGCAAATCGAGCTTCGGCCGTCACGACACGCGAGATATGGCTACTGGCATCGAGGCCAGCGGCGCGTCTCGGCAGTATGAGTTCGGAGACACCCTGAACCTGGACATCACGGCAACACTTTCGAGCGCCATCCAGCGTGAAGGCATGTCCGTACCGCTGAACATTGAGTATTCCGACTTGCAGGTCCATCAGTGTGAGTACCAATCTTCCTGCGCAACGGTGCTCATGCTCGACTGCTCGCACTCCATGATTTTGTACGGTGAAGACCGCTTCACTCCGGCGAAAAAAGTCGCTATGGCGCTCTCTCACCTGCTGCGCACCCAGTATCCGGGAGACTCGCTCTCGCTGATCCTGTTTCACGATTCCGCCGAAGAAGTTCCACTCTCTCAACTCGCGCGGGTGAAAGTCGGTCCCTATTACACCAATACCCGCGAGGGCCTGCGCCTCGCCCAGCGTATTCTACAGCGCCAGCGCAAGGACATGAAGCAGATCGTGATGATCACCGATGGCAAGCCCTCCGCTCTGACTCTCGAAGACGGCCGCATTTATAAGAATGCTTTTGGACTCGATCCGCTGGTGGTTAGTCAGACGCTGGAAGAAGTTTCGAAATGCAAGCGCGCCGGAATTCTGATCAACACCTTCATGCTGGCATCGGACTACGGCCTGGTGCAGTTCGTGCAGAAAGTGACCGAGATGTGCCGCGGCAAGGCGTACTTCACCACGCCCTACACTCTCGGTCAATATCTGCTGATGGATTACATGTCGCGGAAGACCAAGACGATCCACTGAGGGACCCGGCTCAGGCTTCGGGCTTCCGAGGCCGTTTCTTTTCCCTTCCCCAATTCTCCTGAAGCATGGCAAACTGCTGGTGCTCTCCCGCTCCAGACATGGCGAAGTGCATCCAATGCGGTCGCATGCTCCCTGCGTTCTCTTTCGGTAAGAGGGCCTGTCAGTGGTGTGTGCAGCACGAAGCCGCCCAGCGCGGCGAAATAGGTGAAGACGCAATCCAGCAGGTCATGCCGGCGCCCTGGGTCCGCCGCAGTGCAGTCCCTACCGTCACCCAGGCAATTTTTGGAATCAACATTGCGGTCTTTCTTGGAATGGCGCTGGCGGGGGTTTCGATCACCAATCCCACTACCCAGGAACTCCTGCACTGGGGAGCGAACTCGGCCCGGCTGACGCTGGCCGGCGATTGGTGGCGTCTCGTCACCAGCATGTTCCTACACATCGGCATTATCCATATTGCGCTCAACATGTGGTGCCTGTGGAGCCTGGGCGCGCTTTGCGAAAGCTTGTACGGGCCGTGGACCCTCGCCGCCGTGTACCTGATCTCGGGTGTGAGCGGCAGTCTGGCCAGCATTGCATTTCATCCTTATGGAGTCAGCGCCGGCGCGTCGGGCGCGATCTTCGGTCTGGTAGGGGCGCTGATCTCGGCGTATCGCCTGGGCGAATTTTCTGCACCCCGTGCGCTTGTGGCGAGCCAACTCAGCTGCCTCCTGGGGTTCTTAGCCTACAACCTGATCTTCGGAGCAATTTCCGGGACCACTGATAATGCTGCACACGTCGGCGGTCTGGCTGGCGGTTTGCTTCTCGGAGCCCTCATTGCTCGGGTCGCTCCGCAGAACGATGCTGCCCCGCGTCGCTTGGGTGTCGTCCTCTTGGGGGCGCTTATTGTTGCAGGCGCCGGCTTCTGGCTGCAACAGGCGCGCGGATTCGAAGCTCGAGTGAACCGGGCCAGCCAGCTTCTCGCGGAAAAAAAGACCTCTCAAGCCATCAGCCAACTGCAAAACGTGATCCGGCAACGGCCGGAGTTTGTCCCGGCACATTTTGCGCTCGCGCATGCTTACTTCAACCTGCGGCAGTACCCTCAGGCCGAGGCTGAACTCAAACGCGTGCTAGAGCTCCGGCCCCAGGACGAAGGAGCGAGCTATGAACTTGGAGTCGCGTATCTGAACGAAAAGCGCCTCGCGGACGCGAAGAATGTTTTTGCCCAAATACTGGCGAAGAACCCCAATGATGCGGATGCCCACTTTGGCCTGGGAATGGCACTGGCCGCGGGGGATGACTATCAAGCAGCAATCGGCGAGTACAGCACTGCCATCCGGCTCGATCCGGAATCTGAAGGTGTTTACTACGAAATGGGCAACTCGTATGCAAAGTTGAAAAAGTACGACGATGCCATTGCTTCATTTCTTAAAGAGCAGCAGCAGAATGGTGATGACCAGTACATCGAAGCCGCTTTGGCGGATGCTTATCAAGCCAAGGGCATGACGCCTAAAGCTCAAGATGCACGGCGCAAGGCCGAGCAATTGCGGACGACCCAGACCCAGACCCAGACGAGCGACTGAATGCCGAATGTTAGAAGTCGCGTCTCCTGGCACCGCCCGGCACGTTAGATTTTCGCGATCTCCTGCACCGCTCTCCACGCCTGATCAATCGCGCCATCGGTGTACGCGTAGGCTCCGGCGTCAGCATTCGCAATCGCAATTCGCCCGAAGCGTTGCCTTGCCACTTCGCAGGGAATCTCTCCACCATCGAGCCAGAACTTGTCGAACAGCGAGTTGTACTCGTACGCGTAGCCGTGGGGCCAGCGGTTCACGGTTATTCCGGTGATGTCCCGCGCGGGATCGAAGCCTCCGGGACCAAGCGCGCCGGCGAGTTGGTCGCGAATTTTGCGTTCGATGGTTTCAAAGTCGGTGGTGAACAGTTCGATCCGTCCGAAGCGGTGCTGATCGCGCGCAGGAAGTCCCGGCCGACACGGCGTTTTCATCATGTGAATCACGATCGGCTGGTCGGGAGACGTAGAGCAATGATAGTCTCCGATGCTTACCGGCAGATCGAGGCTGAAGGAAGTGTGGTAAGAACCTGGGGCGTAAAGGGAATTGGCGCCCAGCTTTTGAAAGGAAGTCCAGTTGCGGACTGCCACATTCGTATAGAGCAACGGGACTTTTGCCGCCGAGTGCAGTGCCTGTTTTTGCTTCTCTGGCAACTCGGAGCAGATATAAGGGATCACCATGTTCCAGCAGGCAAGCACAGCCAAAGGCGCGCGCACGCTGTAGAGCTTGCCCAGCCGCGAGTACGTGAGCTCAACGTTCTTAGCGGTCGCGGGATTGCCCTCATGCCGGACTCTCACCACGGTGCTGCTCAGTCGAATCCGAACCGGCGACGATGAGTCATCCAGCTTGGCGTAGTTCGCTTTCGCTGTGATCAGGTCAGTCAAAGAGTTACCGAGGATGGCCTCGGGAATCAGCTGTCGTACCAGCAGTCGTACGATGGACGCATTTCCATCCGGGAAGTGAAAGAAATACTTTTCGGCTTCCGCGTTGGGAATTGCATCGCGATTCATCCCCTTGCCGGGTGCTGGATCAAGGTTCAATCCCGCGAACCCCATATAACCCAATCCCCAGGCATCCTGGGCCGAGACAGCATCAATCCCCACACCGAACGTTCCATGAGGCGCGGTTTGATAAAGCGCCACGACCTCCGGGCTTGCGCCGGCAACCTCAGTCAAGAACTGCGCGTAACTCATCCTCGCGAGACGCGCCTTTTTCTCGTCAGAACTGATCCCCGGAAAATAATCCTTCGGATGACGAAGCTCCTGCAGGCCTTTCTTGGCCGCAGGGGAGAGCGGAGCGGCCGTCAAAAAACGGGCCCAGACGCTATCCGAACCGGTAGTGTTGTCGAGCTCATTTTCCGAGCCTCCGACTGGAATGGGATTTTCCACCACCGCGTCCGAACCGAATGTCTTCTTGTCGAAGTAAACACAGGCCGCCAGGCCCAAGGAACGGTAGAGGTTTTTCGAAACATACTGTGAGTAATCCGGCACCGAGATTCCAAGCTCTTCAACCAGACCCCTAGCCACGATGCTATAAGGCGCGGGACTCTGGATCGAGAACGTACCGCCGTATCCCAGCAGCTTTCGGTCGCCGGCGCTGAACTCATTGCGTTTCGCGTGGCCGCCGAAGTCATCATGATTGTCCAGGATCAGAATGCGCGCGTTGGGATTTGATTTGCGGAAAAAATGCGCCGCCGAGAGCCCGCTGATGCCTCCGCCTACGACGATCAGATCGAATTTCTCTCCGGTTTCGGCAGGCTTCCCGGCTCTCTCCCAGAAATCGCCATCGCGAACGCTGTGCGCAACTTCAAAGCTTCCCACATGGCTTCCTCGCAGGCCGGTCAGCCCAGGTGGATAGTAGCCAGCAGCTTTCTCGGGATCGAGATCGTGCTCAAGGGCTGCGAGCAGATGTAGCGGAAGAGCAGCGGCTCCAGCTGTAAGCGCCACTCCGTTGAGAAAGTCGCGGCGGGTTATGCCACGATCCATTCCAAGTTCTTTGTCCTTCTGTTCACCCTTCAGGTCTCGGTCTTGCGGTTCCGACATGGTCCCCCTCGCGCATTTCAGGCTGAAGTTTACTGCGGTGATCTAAACGCGCGAAACCGCATCAAGAGCCAGCTTTGGGACCACCCGCCTCCTCAACTTTCTTCACTGCAGATTCAGCTCCCAGAAAGCCGATCTTGCTGTGGGTACCGTCGCAGAAGGGTTTGTTCACCGATCCTCCGCAGCGGCAGAGCGAGAACGCGGGCTTGCCGGTCAGGTCGAACTGGTTGCCGTCGGCGTCGAACAGCTCCACCGACCCTTCCGGCGCTTCCACGCGATAAGGGCCGTTTTTCCTGACCGTGATTTTGACTGCGGACATGATTCCTCCAACAAAGCTTCAGCTATCAGCCATCAGCTTTCAGCTAAAACCAAACGCCACGGGCATTTTGACTGGTGACTGATAACTGATAGCGGCTGAAAGCTTGCTCCACGAAGATATCAGTTTTACTGGAGAGGCCGCCAGCGATGATCAGGCAACCGCATATATCTTCTGCGCCGCCACACTGCGATAGAGTTGAATGTAGTTGTCAGTCATTCGGTGTGCGTTGAAACACTCGCGCGCCCGCTGGAATGCACGATTGGCAAAATTGCGGCGCAGTTGCACGTCCGCGCTCAAGATGCGCACCGCTTCTGCCAGGCTTTCGGATTCGTTGGTTCGAAAATAAACCGCAGCCGGACCCCAGATTTCATGCAGGGAGGGAATATCGTTCAGGATCAGGGCGCAACGGGAAAGCGCCGCTTCCAGGACCGCCATTCCTGAAGGATCGTAACGATAAGTCCCCGCGTACAATGCCGCCCGACTGTAGAGCAGGCGCAACTCAGCTTCGGTTTGCGGCCCCTTCAACGAAATACCGGCGTCGCCGTCGCTGAACTTAACGTCGGCGCGGACCGGCACTCTGGGTGATTGCTCGGGGCCATCGTCCCCCACAATGCATACCGGCACTGGGTGCGTCTGCTGCGTGAGCAGGTTCACTTGCTTGGCCGGATCGAGCAGGCGTCCAATGGCAAGCACCGAGTCTTCCTTCGCCACGTAAGGATTGAAGAAGATCGGATTCCTTCCGTGGTGAATCACCATCTCTCTAGCGCATCCCGAATAACAAGAACGAATGGTATTCAGCATCCATTCGCTGGGGGCCACCACCGCGGACGCTTCCGAGAGTCCGTGCGCAATCGTCTGCCGATACCAGCGCAGCCAGGCGCTGTCTTTAGGTTCGCGGCCGTGGACTGCCTTCCACCACGTGACCAGATCGCCGTGCGCAACTACCACGCGCGGAATCGCAACCGGCAATGCGCCGTAGCACAGGTGGTTGGAATGGAAGACATCCGGTCTGGTCTCCTTCACTAGAGAGCAGAGATATGCGGATGCATCGTCAAAATTCTGCTGCCCCTCCTGCATCCAGTCCAGGCGAAAGGCGGTGGGGTGATATGCAAGGCCGTGCAGGCGCTCCATCCACGCGGTTTGGTCCGGCAGAGGGATCTCCCCGAAGCTCACCAGGGTCACCCGCAGGCCCCTGGTGATCAGTCCGGAGACCAGTTCGCGAGTGTAGGTCCAGTTGCCGTTCAGCGTGTCGGATGTGATCAGAACGTGCATAGGCCAGCCGTGCTTCGCCTCATTCTATTTTGGATGCAGCATTTCATGAACCTTTTTCTGCAAATGCAAAGGATTGCACAGTTTCTGCGAAGCTCTGCATATCCGATACAATCAGCCAATGTTTCGGCTCCTGTGCATCACGGCGCATCCCGACGACGAAGCCGGAAACTTTGGCGGCACGCTGCTAACATACCGAAAGCGCGGAGTGGAAACCAGTGTGGTCTGCCTGACGCCCGGACAGGCAGCGTCACATCGCGGCGACGCCAGGACCGACCAGGAACTTGCCGCCCTCCGCAAGCGGGAATTTGCCGCGTCATGCGAGATCCTGCAAGTTTCCCACCCAGTCATTCTCGATTACCCGGACGGACAGCTCTATCGGCAGGAACTTAATCGTGTGGTTTACGAACTTACCCTGCACATACGCAGGTTTCGTCCCCAGGTGATGCTCACGTTTGGCCCGGAGGGCGGCGTAACCGGACATCCCGACCATTCCATGGCTGGAATTTTCGCCGCGCTTGCGTTCCACTGGGCGGGACGCGCTAATCGGTATGCAGATCAGCTTCATGATGGCCTGACTGCCGACCAGACACAAAAGCTTTATCACGCGACCGCTGATGTTGCTCTACCCAACCGGCAACCGATCACGTTCTCCCCGCATACCGCCGTCATCGACATTGGCAATCATCTGGAAACCAAGATCGCCGCCTTCAAAGCCCACAAGACCCAGGCTCCGCTGTGGCCGCTGTTCGAGGAGAACGTGCGCAAGCGAGGAAGGCAGGAGCTGTTTCACCTGGCGGCTTCAGTAAAAGGCGGCGCGCTGAAACAAGAGACGGACTTGTTCGAGGGAGTCGAGGACTCGGAATAAACGAATTGTCATTCCGAGCGCCGCAGGCGCAGAGGAACCTGCTTTCCTTGGGAACTAAGACGCTGCTGGCGAACAGCAGGTTCCTCTCCGGCTGCGCCGGTTCGGAATGACATCGCGAATAAAATGAAGAAAAACGTATCAACGCGCGCGAAGAATATCCGTAAGCATATCCGGCTTTGACTCATCCCTCACTAGGTGCGGATACTTCTCTCCGCCATGGTAATCAATACTGAACGTCCGGAAATAGTCCGTATTCTCTATCAGCAATTGCAAAGGTTGTGAGCCGCTCTTGCCTGCTGATAAGGCGTCGCGAAACACCTGAAAGTTGAAGCGCCGGCCGTTTACCGCAACGATTTTCATTTCCGGTCCAATGCCCGCCTGAGCTGCGGCCATGCCTTCAATCGTGTCTTCGATCGATCCGTCTTCTTTCAGAATGAGGCCAATCGAGAAGGAGGCATTAATCTCGCCGTGGTCGTCTTCCCAGGCTTTCATCATCTCCGATCGGCTCTCGTCGTAGGCGAGCTGCCATCCGCTGCCTTCGATGCCTCCGAGGGGAGCACCCGGGCCATGGCTGGTAAGCCGTTCCGTCCAGAAACCGCGCCAGTCATAGGGAACTACCTGATTTAATGCGCTCACCACATCATCGAAGGTGTAGGTTTTTACTTGCGGGGCTGTGCTCGGTTGCCCGTGGAAGATGTGGCAGAAATCATCGAGAGACTTCTTGCCACCGCTCTGGCTGCGAATGATCGAATCCACCCACAACCAGTTCAACTCGTCTTCGTCGTAGTAATCAACCTCGCGGCGCCACGACTCCCACTGCTTAGGTGCATAGTAGAGCTCGGCCGCGACGTCCGCCGTGTCCTGCAGGTTGCGCCATGACCTTCCCGGGCGGTGATCGAGTTGCGCCGCAACCCGCGCCAGCTCCTCGCGAAACTGCTCAGGAGTCCACAGACCGCTGCGCGCCGGAAGAATCTCACCCAAATATTCGGTCAGCCCTTCGTACACCCAGAGCAGATCGTCTTGCATGACTTGCTGATAATCCGAAGTGGTCAGATCGGCTGGACGCCGAAACTTTCCGTTCCATGAGTGCACATACTCGTGGGGCAGCAGCGAAGCATGCGCGATTCTGAGCTCGGGATCAACCAGAGTACGTTCTTCGGTGCGGCTGTCGTTCGACTCGTGATGTTCCAGGCCGAAGTGGGCCACGTGATCACTCAAGCTGAACAGGAAGTGGTAGTCGCGGTAGTGGGTCGCGCCAAACAGCAGGCCGGCCTGCTTCACCAGATTGCGATAGCTCTCCCACACCTCCAGCGGCGCCTCGAGGGCGCCCGCGCTGTCCGCTGCGATGTCCATCTCCACGGGAGGATTCTGCCCCGGGTTGAGGGGAACAATTTTCAGATATTCTCCAGTAATAACGGGGGAATCCACCAGCGTGTAAAGCGAAACCGGGCTGAAATGAACTTCATCTCCCGATTGTGAAGACACGGGCAGAGGAGTGCCGAACTTCCATCCCGCGGGGATTCTCATAGTCGCCGAGTAGGTGATCTGGTCCGCAGTCCAGCCCTTGGGATACAACAACACCTGGTTCCAACTGATGAGCGCAAGCTTCTCGGTGGCCGACGCCCCCGCGGAAAACAGCGCCTCATTCCCGCTGACCGGCGACAGAAAGTCGAGGCCGGCGTGCACTTCCTGGACCCCGGCCGGGACCTCCACCAGCACCGTCCAGTTGTCGTCCAGAGCGCGGCGCCATTTGAGAAGCTGGCCGTTGCCCGTGAACTTCAGGCCTGCCAAATCAAGCACCGGCCCGCTGGGCGCATGTTCGCCGGGAATCCACTTGGGGTAGTAGAGGGTCAGGGTCCCGGGAGCCGCAGGTATCGTAAGTTGCGCATGAAAGATTTTTCGCGGCGCGTCCGATGCATCGAGCACTATGCTGATATGTGGTGCCGCTGCCGCTGCAGCGTATGAAGAAACAGACATCATCGAAACCACGACGGTCAAGAAAGCAGCGCAGCGCGAAACCCTCATGAACCCTCCTTGCGCAAACGTTTGAATATAGCAGCGGAACCACTCCTGCGTCACGCGGCTGGCCCTCCTGTATGATTTCTTGCGTGAGTTCGCGGCGCGGCAAGTTCATCACTTTCGAAGGACTGGACGGCTGCGGCAAAAGCACGCAAATGGAGCGACTCGCCCACAGCCTGCGAAAACAGGACCTCTCGGTCACAGTCACCCGTGAACCCGGAGGCACGGCAGCTGGAGAACAAATCCGGCACTTGCTGCTCGATACGCGGACCTCTGGCCTCGCTCCAATGGCGGAACTGGCGCTGATGTTCGCAGCCCGCGCCCAACACGCTGAGGAGGTCATTCTTCCCGCGCTGGCAGCCGGTCAGATTGTGCTCTGCGACCGATTTACGGATTCCAGCGAGGCCTACCAGGGCGGTGGACGCAAGCTGGGCAGCAAGCCGGTGCATGATCTGCACCGCGCCCTCGTCGGAGACTTGCAACCTGACCTCACAATCCTTATGGACTCCGATGTCGCGGCCAGCGTGGACCGCGCCCGCCGCCGCAATCGCGCTCACAGCAAGGCGACTACTTCCGACGAAAACCGGTTTGAGCGGGAAGACCGGGCGTTCTTTACTCGCGTCAGGGCCACATACTTACACATTGCAAAACGCGAACCGGGCCGAGTTGCCATGGTGGACGCGCGCGGCACTCCCGACCAGACTCATGCGAGAATTCTCGAGATCGTGCGCCGCAAGCTGCACTTGCTAGCTGCGGGCGCTAAGAGCTAAGCACTAAGAACTGATTTCATGTCCTTTTCCAGTTTTCACGGCAACTCCGATACCGTGCGCCAGATTCGCGACATGCTGGCCCGCAAGCGCTTCCCCCATGGCGTGGTCCTCGCAGGACCCGCTGGCTCTGGAAAATACACACTCGCCACTATGGTCGCCCGGGCAATGAACTGCCTGGAGCAACCGATAACCGATGGACTTCCGGATTACTGCGGCAAGTGCTCAAACTGTCTCCGCATCGGGCAATTGGAAGACTTAGATTCACGGGTTGCCGAAGCTCTGGATGCGCGCGAAGGTCTGAAGGAAACCGAAAAAAAAGATACCCGGCTGTTCATTCAAACTCACCCTGACGTTCTTGTGATTCCTCCTGACCCTCCGCAACTGATGATCAAAGTGGACCAGGTTCGGAGGGTCATCGAGAACATCTACTTCCGCTCGTCCGAGGGCAGAGAGAGAGTGTTCATCTTCACCGATGCCGCTTTCATGAAAGAGGCGGCGAATTCCCTACTCAAAGTACTGGAAGAGCCGCCGGAGTTTGCCACAATTTTCTTGCTGGCGGAGAACGCCGGGGAGTTGCTCCCAACCATCCGTTCCCGTTGCATGATCCTCCAGTTGCACAGCCTTTCTGTGGCCGAGATTGAGCAGTACCTTGCCCACCATCATCCGGACTGGAAGCCGCAGCAACGCGCTCTGGTGGCCAGACTCTCCGAAGGTGCGGTTGGCCGAGCCAGAACGTTTGACCTGGCAGCCTATTCTGCGGCCCGCGAGCATGCACTAACTATTTTAAGAACGGCTTTGAACACCAGCGAGCACACCGAACTGTTCAAGACTACCGAAACCTACCGGGCAGGAGCCGAAGGCCGTCAGAAAACAGACCTCCTCCTACGCTGCCTCTATTCCCTTATGCAAGACCTGCTCTTTCTTGACTCCGGGGCGCAAGAACGGGTCAGAAACACAGATGTCCTTCCTGAGCTGCAAAAACTGGCGCCAGCCGCCGACTTTGACTGGCTTTCTGCCGCTTCCGATCGTCTGGCGGAAGTTGAGCGCGGCCTGAGACGCAATCTTTTGCGCTCTCTGTCACTGGATGGATTCGAGGCTGCTCTGGAGAGAAACTAGGAAAAGGCAGAAGTCCTGAAAAAGTCAGAAGTTAGAAGTCAGAATACAGAAGTGAACCCGGTCTCGATCAAGGTTTTACTTCTGTATTTTGACTTCTAACTTCTGACTTTTTCACCAGACTTCCCACAAGGCGTTCTGGAGTATACTGCGGCTCAAGAGTTGACCAATCTTTTCAGGGAACGGCAATCATGAGCTTACGCACGGTTGAAGAGGTATCCACACAGGTTCCGGCTGACGATTTTCAGGCGCTTGAAGACAAGGTTTATCGCACTATTGAGCTGTACAAGTCTGCTCGGGAAGCACGTTCCATCGCTGAGCGGGACGTGAAACGCCTGCGCGAGCAACTGGAAGAGCGTGAGGAAGAAGTTGAGACCTTGCGCCGGGAAATGGTCGGTCTGCGCAAGGAGCGCGAAGAAATACGCTCGCGAGTGGAAAAGATGCTGGTGCAGATTGATCGCATGGCGGAAGAGCCGGCCGCAAGCTGAAGTACGGGCCGGGTGGACAGGGAGCAGAATATGGCAACGGCCACAAAACAGCCGCACCTTCACGACGCCACCAATAACAATAACAGCGTCCGCGTGGAGATTTTCGACCAGGGTTACAATCTCCGCGGAACCGATCCCGACTACATTCTGAAGCTGGCGGAATACGTGGATTCCAAAATGCGCGCCGTCGCCGAACAGACTCATACCGTGGACAGCGCTCGCCTGGCGGTTCTCGCGGCTCTGAACATTGCCGACGAATATCATCTACTCAAGCGAAACGTCGAGGGGGGAACCCCAGAGTCGTCAAAGCGGACCCGCCAGCTTTTGAATGCGTTAGATGAAGTGTTGCTCGACGCCCGCCGGGCCGGATGATTCGTCTCTGAACTCGGCTAGCGCGAACGGCGCAGGAAAGAAGCTTCGCCGCCGCGTTTCGCGATTGAGGTCAGCAGCAACTCCGCTTGCAAGCCTCGTTCCCTCAGGCACGCTTCCACTTTTGCCTTGGTTTTCTCCACCCGCGCCTCGGGATCAAGAAACATCAGCACCGATGGTCCGGCGCCGCTCAGCGCTGTTCCTAACACGCCGTCATTTGCTGGGAAATCCTGCAGTGCGGGCAAAAGTGGGCACAGTTGCGCGCGGTATGGCTGATGGATGCGGTCCTCCAGCGAGGAAGCCAGGAGCTTCCGGTCGCCTTGAAACAGCGCAGCCAACAGCAGCATGGAATTTTGAATGTTGGCAACCGTGTCGGCTCGGGAATACTCCTCCGGCAGAACGGCCCGCGCCTTTTCGGTGGGCAGGCTCTCATCCGGAATGGCTAGCAGCAGCGGCCACTTCCCTTTCGGGACGAAGCGTGCCACTTGCGCTTCCGCTTCGCCGCACATGCGCGCGACCGTTACTCCGCCCATCCAGCATGCCGCAGCGTTGTCGGGATGATGCTCGCGCTGGGAAGCTTCGCCAATCATTCGGCTGCTGCTCCACCTTAGGCCCCCGAAGTGGACGGCAAGCGCAATTCCAGCGAGCCGCGCCGCCGCCGAAGATCCAAAGCCCTTGCCGATAGGAAATTCGTTTGCGATGGTCAGCGCCAGCGGAGAAATCGGCTTCTTCTCTGATGCCAGAACTTCTTTATAAGTATTCAGAATCAGATGATTCTCAACCCGGCTGCAGATCGCCGAATCGCGTCCAGTTGCGACAATAGAAGATTTCTTCGCCTTGCGGGCCTCGACCCGAAGCGTGAGATCAAGTGCCAGGGCGGCGGCATCGAACGCCGGTCCCAGGTTCGCGGAAGTCGCGGGAAGACTGATGCTGAAAGTGCGCATGTGATATTAGTTCTCAGCCGACCGCAATATCTGAATGACCGCGTCTACACTGGGTTCCAGCACTAGCGGCGAGCGCTGCAGCGGCTTCAGAAGGTGGCTCTCCTGCTCATAAGGAGTCCCAGTGAATAAGTCTCCGCGATGAAATTTCAACGTGAAGTCCGCATCTTTCAGTGCATGGCCGGTCAACACCAGAACCGCCATCTCGCCCGGCTTGACGAATCCCTGCTTCACCAGCTTCTTGAGTCCAGCCAGAGTAACCGCCGACGCCGGCTCGCAACCAATCCCCTCAGCTCCGATCTCGGCTTTGGCCATGGCGATCTCCACTTCACTCACCTGCTCGACCGTGCCCTCAGTTTCGCGGATCACGCGCCAGGCTTTTTTCCACGACGCAGGATTGCCAATGCGAATAGCCGTAGCCATGGTATCGGCGTGTACCGGAACAAGTTTCTCTCCTCCAGTTTCGCGGATCGTCCGCACCAGCGGATTCGCGCCCTCGGCTTGAATCACAGTAATTTTCGGCAGCCGCGAAATGAAGCCGAGCTGCTTCATCTCCCGCAAAGCCTTTCCAATGGCCGACGAGTTGGCGAGATTGCCCCCGGGAACAATGATGTGGTCCGGCGGCTCCCAGCCCAGTTGTTCGAGCAGTTCGAACGCGGCGGTCTTCTGCCCTTCCACCCGATACGGATTCACCGAATTCAGCAGATACACCGGCATCCGCTCCACCACTTCGTTGAGCACGCGCACGCAACCATCGAAGTCGGTTTTCAATTGGCAGGTGATCGCGCCATAGTCAAGCGACTGCGACAGTTTGCTCCATGAAATTTTGCCGTCGGGAATCAGCACCAGACTGTGCAATCCGCCGCGCGCGGCGTATGCGGCCATGGATGCGGAAGTGTTTCCGGTGGAAGCGCAGGCCACCCAGCGGTATCCGGCTTGCCGCGCGAACGACGCTGCCACGGTCATGCCCGTGTCTTTGAAAGAACCCGTCGGGTTCATCCCCTGATGTTTGGCGTAAAGCTGTTGGATTCCCGCGTTCTTGGCGCAGTGCGGCAGCGCGTAAACCGGCGTATTGCCTTCGCGAATAGTGATGACCTGCTTCTGCGAGATCTCGGGGAGAATTTCGCGAAAGCGCCAAACTCCGCTCTGGTCGGCCGGATCCAGCAAACAGCGGCGGTCAAGCCAAAGTTGTTTCAGCGACGCTGAGTCTAGTCCCCCGGGCCCCCGCTCCTCCCAGCCGGGATAGGTAATCTCCAGCAGGTCGCGACAGTGCTCGCAGCGAAAACGGTCGGCAAGGGCAGTCCTGCCGCAGCCAATGCAGCGCAGTTCCGACACCGATTTCTCAGATTGGATTGCCGGTTCGACCATTTCGGAAGAATAAGAATAGCAGAGCAGGTTCGTGTAGCCCGGACCCCTTAGCCTGCTCTGAGCGAAGCCGAAGGGTCCGGGACAGGCGGGCGGGAATGCCCGCCTCTCCGCGACCGGTGTTACTTGCGCAGATAGCCGTCGGTCTTATTGATCCAATCCGCCCGCGGAGGATGGAAAATATCGAGATCAACCGTATCCTCCATGGCTTCGGCCTTGTGCGGCATATTGGGGGGAATAGTGAGCACCTCGCCGGCATGCACCACGATCTCTCGTCCATCAATCCAAAACTTCAGCGCGCCCTCCAGAATGTAGGACAACTGTTCATTGACATGACTGTGCTCGGGGATGATGCAACCCTTCTTGAGCAGAACCCGGGTCAGCATCACGTTGTGCCCGACAATCAGTTGCCTCTGCAGCAGCGGATTCAGCGTCTCCAGTTCGACTTCACCCCAGCGCAGATACTTGAGTTCAGCCTTCTTGGCAGGCGCACGCACCGCCGTGCGTTTCAGAGCAACGTGCAGGTTCGTCCGCGAAGACCGGGATTTACTGGCTTTCTTGGCCTTTGTGGCAGCCTTCTTCGATGGTCGCTTCTTCATATTCAAAGCCCCTTATACGCGCCGCCATCCACCAGAATGGTTTGTCCGGTAATGTAAGACGCACGCTCGGAAGCCAGCCAGACGATGGCGTCGGCAACCTCTCGCGGTTCGGCAACGCGCCTCAGTGCCGCATCGCTGGCCCAGGCCGCGAAAATTTCGGCTTCGCTTTTTCCGTGCGCCGCAGATCGCACACGAGCCAGTTCCTTCAGTCTTTCGGTTGCGGTGTATCCCGGTCCGACGTTGTTCACCGTAATGCCATCTTTGCCGAATTCATTGGCCAGGCTCTTGACTAGTCCCACCACGGCGGCACGGACTGCGTTCGAGAGTACCAGGTCCGGAACCGGCTGCTTCGTAGTGATGGAAGTGAGCGTAATAATCCGTCCCCAGCTCTGGCGCTGCATGTGAGGAATGACTTCCCGCGCAAAAAACACCGTACTCAGGAAATTGGCGTCCACCGCTTTGCGCCATTCCACAATGCTTGCAGCCAGAAATCCCTTTGCCGGAGGCCCGCCCGCATTAGTGACGCAAATATCTATGCGGCCGAATTTTTGGACCACCGCTTCTGTGAAGTCGTGGACCGCACCGGCATCGGTTACGTCGAGGGCTTGGGCGAAGACCTCCGCGCCAGACTTCTTGCGTATCTCCTCCGCTGCCGCTTCCAGCTTCTGTCCATCGCGCGCACACATGGCCACGCAGCTGCCTTCCGTGGCAAAACCTTCGGCCGTGGCAAGTCCGATCCCCTGACTGGAAGCTGCCACCATCGCAACCCGGCCTTTGAGACCAGTCTCCATAGGCACTGGATTATAAAGGGCCGGAGGGAAATCGGAACAAGGTAGTGGGTCTGCTTCCAATTCTGGCGTCAGGCTACCGAGTGGGATTGCTTACCGACTCGCCGCCCCGAGAATTGTTCCAAGCGCCCACAGACGCTCCTGTGTCTATCCGTTCGCTGAACAGGGAGCAACGTGGAAAGGCTGCTTCCCTGCCCCTGCCCACACTGCGGCTCAGCGTACTGCGTCATGGCTTGCTTCATTTGGGTGTCGGGGTCGCCAGTCCGGGAAGGCCCACACGACGCAACAGGTGTTGGAAACGTGGGCTATCCCGCAAGTCGTCCATGCTCGGATCTAAGTGAAGATAAATCAGCCAGTGGGAGTGCTCTTCGTAGGATTTCTCCAAGTATTCAAGCGCGCGGTCGTTGTCTCCCAAGCCAATGTGGATTCCGGCGAAGAAGTAAGGCGCGACATACTTTTGCGTTGCTTGCTTTGTCAGATCATCGAGCATTTGGAGTGCTTCCCTTGTCCTACCAGCCTTTCCAAAAGTATGCGCCAGCGCCGCGCGCATCAGAGGACTGCCGCCTGACAAGTTCACCCCCTTCTCGGCCTCGGCGATGGCGAGTTCGTAGCGACCCGTTTTCCTGTGCAATAGGCCGAGAATCCAGTAGGTGACGGGGTAGTTTGGGTCCAACTCGACCGACCGCAGAAGTTGTTCGACAGCTTCGTCGTATCGGCGGGCAAGATAGAAGGCCCATCCGACTGCAACGTTGATAATGAGGGACAGGGGATCAAGCTCTTGACCGTTTTTCATCTTGGCGATAGCTTCTGCGTCTCGGCCCATGGTCATCACATATTCGGCGTACCAGTGGTTAGCAGTTGGGTAGGTGGGACTGAGTTCGAGGCTGCGTTTAAATTCCGTCTGAGCCTCTTCCCACTGCCAATCGTGCAGCCACAATAGGGCCGCCAAAGGCGTGTGGGCTTCGGCGAGATTCGGGTCGAGTTGCAGCGCGGTCATCGCCGCCGCTTTCCCTTTAGGGAACGCTTCGTTGGGTGGCAGATAGCTGTTCCATCCCAGGAGCACGTAGGAATCGGCCAAACCAGTATAGGCGAGGCCGTAGCTGGGATCCTTCTGGACCGCCTGCTGAAAGTACTCGATCGCCTTGTTGAACCCTTCTTCGGTCCACCGGTTCCAATGATGACGACCTTTTAGGTAAAGTCGGTACGCCTCGGCATCCTCGGTGTGGTGTTTTGTGATTTGCTTCTTTTCTACCCGGGTCAGATGCAACCGCAATTTTCCCGATATCTCGGTGGAGATTTCGTCTTGGACCACAAAGATGTCGCCAGGCTTGCGATTGTATTGGGCGCCCCATAGTTGAGAGCCTGTGGCGACGTCCACCAATTCGGCCCCAATGCGCAAAGAGCCGCCGCTTTGCATCATTCTTCCCGTCAGCACGGCCCGCACATTAAGCTCGCGACCGATGGCTTGCGGGTCGATTTCCTGGCCCTTATACCGAAATACTGTGCTCCGCGCCATCACTCGCAGTTTCGGTAGCATCGCCAGGATGTTGATGAGGCTCCCAGTGATCCCATCGCTGAGGTATTCGTGGTCAGGATCGCCACTGGCATTTTCGAAGGGCAAAACTGCAAGCGAGTCAATGATCTTGGAGACTCGGTGTGGGCGAAGAGCGAATGCTTGCGCAGAGGAAGTTCGTGCACTCCGCTTGCCAGTGGCGGACGAACGAGTTGTGGTTGCTACCTCGACCGTTTCAATTTCTTCTCCCGCAGCCCTCCAGCCCGACTCAGTGTCTCGCTTTAGCCGTTGCAACTCGGCCCGCATGTCGGCTGCGTGCTGATAACGCAGGTTTCTGTTCTTCTCCAGGGCTCTGCGGATCACCTGTTGGAGCGCCGCGGAGATGTCGGGATTGACTAGGATGGGAGCCACCGGATCGCGGTTGAGGATAGCCTCCGTGATGACGCCCGAACTGCCTCCATGGAAGGGCAACCTCCCCGTCGCCATCTCGTAGAGAACGATCCCGAAGGAGAACAGATCCGTGCGACCGTCCAACTCCTTGGCCCGTACTTGCTCGGGGGACATGTAAACCACAGTTCCCAGAGCGGTCCCCGGGCCGGTGAGATGTTCCTCAGCGATGCAGGTCAGGGCTTGCGTCTGCTGGGCTGCGATCTGGCTTGCGCCGACCTCCGGAAGCATACTTTTCGCTAGGCCGAAGTCCAGAATCTTGGCGTGCCCCCGCTTCGTTACGAAAATGTTGGCGGGTTTGATGTCACGATGAATGATGCCTTCGCTGTGAGCAGCATCGAGCGCATCGGCAACTTCGATGGCTATGGCGACCATACGCTCTGTATCCAGGGTGCCTGCGGCTATCAGGTATTTCAGGGTTACGCCATCTAGGTACTCCATGGCGATGAACGCATGGCCTTCGTGCCTTCCAATTTCGTAGACAGTGCAGATATTGGGGTGATTGAGGGCAGATGCACCTCGTGCTTCGCGGCGAAAACGTTCCAGGGCTTGCGGGTCCCGCGCTGCATTCTCTGGAAGGAACTTTAAAGCAACAAACCGGCCGAGTTCGTTGTCCTGGGCTTTGTACACTACACCCATGCCACCGCTCCCCAGTTCCTCCAGGACACGATAGTGCGAGATAGTCTGCCCGGTAGCAGAGGCGCCTTGAGTCACACTCGATGTTAGGACGGGGGGCGCTTCAGCGCATACTGGCAATAATGTCAGTTGCGTTGGAAAATCCGTGACACTTGCCGCAAGGTCCAAATGGAGCTTCATCCTGATATCATCGCTGGGCTGAACGGAGCAATCATGCGCAAGCTGATTTTCTCTCTTTTTCTGCTGGCGTTATCAACCACCATTGTGTCCGCACAGCAGTATGATCTCGTGCTCGAAGGCGGATGCGTGATGGATCCCGAAACCGGCGCGGATGCCGTGCGCAACGTCGGCATCCGCGACGGAAAGATTGTCCGCATCTCGTCCGAGGCGCTGAGCGGGCGCCGTGTCATTCATGCCGGCGGGCTGGTGGTTGCTCCCGGATTCATCGATTTGCACCAGCACGGCCAGGACCTGGAAAGCCAGCGCGTCAAGGCGCTTGATGGCGTCACCATGGCGCTGGAGTTGGAAATCGGCGCGCCCGATGTCGCTCAGTTCTTGAAAGCCAAGGAAGGCCACTCGCTGATTCACTACGGCACCTCGGCTAGCCATGTCGCGGCGCGGTCTCTGGTGTTCGGCGCGCCGCTGCCGGCCGGGGCTATCCTGCCTAAAAGCGGACCCGCGACCGATCAACCTGCCACGCCTGAACAAATCGAGGTAATGCGGGAGCAGCTGCGCGCGGAGCTTGATGCCGGCGGCCTGGCCGTCGGGATGGGAATCCAGTACACACCCGGAGCGACCCGGCTGGAGGTGATTGATATGTTCCGTCTGGCCGCCGAGCGCAGGGTGCCGGTCTATACCCACATGCGCAGTGCGGGCCGCGGTGAACCGGGCTCCTCCATTGAATCGATCAGCGAGGTGATCGCGGCGGCTGCCGTCACCGGAGCGTCGCTGCACATCGTCCACATCAACAGTAGTTGCCTGCGCGACGTTTTGGAGTGTCTCTCCATGGTCGAAGGAGCGAGCGAGCGCGGGCTCGATGTGACCACCGAGGCGTACCCCTACATCGCGGGCATGACTTCCATAAACTCAGCCGTCTTCAACCCCGGCTGGCAGAACAAACTCGGCATCGGCTACGGCGATCTCATGCTTCCCGACACCGGCGAGCGCCTTACCAAGGAGCGTTTCGACGAACTGCATAATTCCAGCACGACGCACTGGGTGGTGATTTTCAATAATACGCAGGAACTAATAGACAAAGTGATCCCTCACCCCTTGGTGATGATCGCCAGCGATGGACTAGAAGGCCATCCCCGTAACGCGGGGACCTATTCCCGCGTGCTAGCCCAATACGTTCGCGAAAAGGGAACGATCACGCTGATGGATGCGCTGCGAAAGATGAGTCTCATGCCGGCGGAGATGCTGGAGCGTTCGACTCCCGCGGCACAGCAAAAAGGCAGATTGCAGGAGGGCGCCGACGCCGACATCGTTGTGTTCGATGCAGGAACGATCGGCGACCGCTCCACTTTCGAGAAGCCCATGGAGCCAAGTGTCGGCGTGCGCTACTTGGTGGTAGCAGGAACCGTAGTTGTCGACGAAGGCAAGATCGTGCCCAATGTGTTCCCTGGCCGCGCGCTGCTTGGGCCGGGAAGGCGCTCAGCATCGCACGACTAGCTATGGGCGGCGCTCTATGGTCAACGGCGAAACACCTCCGCTTGCCGATGCCTCCGCGAAAACGTTAACCTTGACCGAGCAGCCAAGGAGCAGTCATGAAGCGCCACCGTTTCCATCCGCAGACTGAATCCGTCCGCGGCGCGGACAACCTCGATAAACGCAACGCGCCTATGGCCCAGCCGATTTATCAGACCTCGACTTTCCAGGTCACGGACTCCGAGCAGCAACTCCAAACCACTGGCACCGACATGTTTTACACCCGCTATGGCAACCCGACCCATACCGCGGTCGAGTCGGCCATTGCAGAACTCGAAGGCGCAGATGCCGCGCTGCTCTTCGCTTCTGGTATGGGAGCAATCACAACCAGCATTCTGGCGCTGATGAAGAGCGGCGATCATATTGTGGCGCAGCGTGATATTTACGGCGGCGTGACCAAGTTTTTTTCTACCTGGCTGCCGAAGCTGGGCATCGAGACCACGCTGGTTGACACCACCGACTACGATCAACACGCACGCGCCATCCGCCCGAATACCAAGCTGCTTTATCTTGAATCGCCGACGAACCCTACGCTGCGGGTAGTGGATCTGCGCGAGCCGGTGACGCTGGCCCGCCAGCACCAGCTCATCACGCTGATTGACAGCACCTTTGCCACACCCATCAACCAGCGCCCACTGGAGTTCGGCATAGATGTGGTCCTACACGCCGCGACCAAATATCTGGGTGGACACACCGACCTGATCTGCGGAGCCGCTGCCGGCCGCCGCGACATCATCGACCAGATCAGAGCGACCCGCACCACGCTCGGCGGCGTCATGGACCCTCATGCCGCATTCCTTCTGCTGCGTGGAATCAAGACTCTCGCAGTTCGCGTCGAGCGGCAAAATGAAAGCGCCCTGCGCGTCGCTGAATTCCTGGCCCAGCATCCCAAGGTGCGCTCGGTGAACTATCCGTTTCTACAAGGCCATCCCCAACGCGCGTTAGCGATGGAGCAAATGAAAGGCGGCGGAGGCGTTCTCAGCTTCGAAGTTGACGGCACCGGCGAAGACGCCAAGCGACTAAGCGAGGCGCTGCACCTCTTCACTCTGGCCCCCAGCCTCGGCGGGGTGGAGTCGCTGGTCTCGATTCCAGTGCTTACGTCTCACGCTATGATCTCCGCCGACCTGCGGCAAAAGATGGGAGTCACCGAGCAACTGATCCGTCTCTCGGTCGGAATCGAAAATGCCGACGACTTGATCGCCGACATCGAGCAAGCCCTCACCGTGGTTTTGCCGGCAAAGCAGCACGTCGAAGTCAGCTGAAACCATGGGAGCGGAATCTGCGATTATCGGACTGGGATTTGTTGGCAAAGCCCATCTCGAAGCCCTGCGCCGGCTGGGCATCCCCGTGCGCGGAATCCTCGGCAGCTCTCCCGATCGCACCCGCCAAGCGGCTCAGGAACTCGGAATTGCGCATGCATATTCGTCACTCGATGAGCTGGTAAACGATTCCGGCGTGACCGCCGTCCACATCTGTTCGCCCAACCACGTTCATCATGATCAATCAAAGGCCGCCCTGGAAGCGGGCAAGCACGTAGTGTGCGAGAAACCCCTGGCGATGAACGCGCATGAGAGCGGGTCTTTAGTCGAATGGTCGCGCAAGCTGAACCTGGTCGGTGCGGTCACCTACAACCTGCGCTATTACCCGCTCTGCCAGCAGGCTCGATCTCTGGTGCGACAAGGGGCAATCGGCGAGCCGCGGCTCATCCACGGCAGCTTTCTGCAAGATTGGCTGCTATATCCCACCGACCGGAATTGGCGCCTGCAGCCGGAACTCGGCGGCGAGATGCGCGTGGTGGCCGACATCGGGACTCACTGGCTGGATCTGCTGACATGGATCACCGGCAGAAAAATCACCGAACTGTGCGCCGACGTGGCAACAGTCATTCCCGTCAGGAAACGTCCCCGCGGACGGGTCCAAACCTTCCAGCAAACCACCGGCGAGACCGATGATTTCAAGATCACGACCGACGACTACGCTTCGATTCTCTTGAATTTCGAAGGCGGGGCCCACGGCGTGTGCACTGTTTCCCAAATCAGTGCTGGACGCAAGACGCGGCTGTGGTTTGAAGTTGACGGATCGGAAGGCTCACTGGCGTGGAACTCGGAAGATCCGAACCAGCTCTGGATCGGCCGCCGTCGCGAGCCCAATCAGGAGATGATCAAAGATCCCTCGCTGATGAGTCCCGAAGCGCGCGGATACGCAGCCTACCCGGGCGGCCACGCCGAGGGCTATCCCGACACGTTCGTTCAACTATTCAAAGATTTTTATGCCTACCTCGACGCGGGTGACCTCTCAAAGCCGCGCACCTTCCCCACTTTCGAAACCGGACACGAAGAAATATTGCTCTGCGACGCCAGTGCCCGAAGCGCAAAAGAGCGCATCTGGGTGAAGCTGGCCTAGCAATTTTGTTACACTCTCCTTGGGTTCCCCGCTCTCTTCGTTCAGAACGCCGTCACCCAGCCATCGAGGAGGTCCCATCATGAAGAAAATCTTGAAATGGATTGCGATCGCCGTCGCTATCCTCATCGTCATCGCCCTGGCCCTGCCCTTCCTGATCAATGTGAATTCTTTCCGTCCGCAAATCGAGTCGAACCTGTCCGACGCTCTCGGACGAAAAGTGACAGTGGGAAACCTCAAACTCTCCATTCTTTCCGGTAGTGTGGGAGCAGATGACATCGCCATTGCTGACGATCCTTCGTTTGCCAATACGCCATTTATTCGCGCCAAAGCGCTAAACGTTGGCGTTGAACTCATGCCTCTGATCTTTTCCAAACAGCTTCACGTCACCGAGTTGAGCCTGACAGAACCGCAAGTTAGGTTGCTGCGCGCACCTTCCGGGCGCTGGAATTATTCGACGCTGGGCGGAAACGCCGCGAGCAAGCCTGCCACTCCCGCCACCTCTTCTGACGCGAATTCGTTTCAGCAAAACCTGTCGGTCGCCAAACTCGCCATCAAAGATGGGCGGGTCTCAATCGCCGAAACCAAGGCTCCCGCCAAAGCTCATGTGTACGACAACGTGAACATCGAAGTGAAGAACTTCTCTTTCGCCTCGCAATTCCCTTTTACTCTGAATGCCAAGTTGCCGGGTGGAGGGACCCTAAAGCTGGATGGCACTGCCGGCCCCATCAATCCCAACGACACCGCGCAAACTCCTTTGCAAGCGAAGCTGGAAGTGAAAAAACTGGACCTGGGCAAATCAGGATTTGTTGACCCCAGCTCCGGTATCGCCGGAGTCGCCGACTTTGACGGCACCTTAAATTCCGACGGAAAAGTGGTTCAGACCAGCGGTACCATAACCGCCGATTCACTAAAGCTGTCGCCCAAAGGAACGCCGGGGAAAACGCCTGTGCGCGTACGTTACGCCACTGCCTACGAATTGCAAAAACAAACCGGCCGCCTCACGCAGGGAGACCTTTCGGTGGGCAAAGCGGTCGCCAAGCTTGGTGGAACCTACGATTTGAGCGGCGAATCACCTGCAGTGAATATGAAGTTGAACGCTGACAACATGCCGGTGGATGACCTTGTGACCATGCTGCCAGCGTTGGGCGTCGTTCTGCCTTCTGGCTCCTCGCTTAAAGGAGGAACACTTTCCGCCAACCTGAGCATCGTCGGACCCGCTGACAAGCTGGTCATCACGGGCCCCGTCAAACTGGTCAACACCAAGCTGACTGGTTTTGACATGGCATCGAAACTCTCGGCAATTACATCTTTGGGCGGCGCCAAAACTGGGCCGGACACCGCCATTCAGAATTTAAGCGCGGACGTGCACGTCGCACCCAGCGGCATTCAGACCCAGAACATTAATCTGGTGGTCCCCAGCATCGGCACCGTGACCGGCAGCGGGACCGTCAGCCCGCAGAATGCGCTGGACTACAAGATGTCAGCCAGTTTGAGCGGTGGTCTGGGTGGCGGACTTACGGCATTAGCGGGCGGCGGAAAGGGCGCCATCCCTTTTTTCATCCAAGGCACGTCTTCCGACCCGAAGTTCGTTCCCGACGTGAAGGGAATGGCCGCCGGTCAACTCGGCAAGCTCGGCGGACAAATCCCCGGCGGGCAAAGTACCCAAGGTCTGACCAACGCAGTTACCGGACTGTTCGGCAAAAAGAAGAAGCAGTAGCCGTCGCTGTCATTTCAGCTTGAGCAGAGCGACGCTGTAGCCGTTGAGAGTCAGGGTAACCGGCGAGGGAAAATTCCAGAAGGTTGTTGGATCGAGGCGGCCCTCAACGCATTTTTTACTGGCCCGCTGCCCACTGGTCACTTCCCACGTCGACTCAGACGTATCCCAGCCCCGCCAGTCGGTCGTGGACGGTCTTCTCGCCTTCGCTGTCGCCTGACCCTCCGCCGGGCGATTTCTTCTCCATGCCTGCGACCAGTGAGCGTCCCTGCATGGTTTCCGGAATCTCGTATCCCCCGAGGTCGAGAAGCGTGGGAGCAATATCCAGCAAGCGCGCGCCATCGTACTCCCCACTCAGAGGACAATTCGGCGCGGCCAGGATGAACATTCCGTACTGCGCGTGATTGCAGCCATCCGGGCCAGTGTCGTTTTCCTGGACATGAACTGCGGCATGCCCCACGCTGCCGATCGAACGCCAGTAAAGTCCGCCGAAGTGGACGATTAGATCAGGCGCGATGCTGCGGACGTTCTTGTAAAGTTCCTTGGGTTTAAAAACTAAAGAATTGAGCGGCTGCCCCTTGTCGTCGGCCAGCGCTTCAAGCCGCACCTTCATTTCATGTTGAAACGCTTCATACTCGCCGGCCGGAGTCACCCCTTGCGGCTCTCTGCCCTGCACGTTGAAGAAGACTCGCGCGTAGTATCCTCCCTCACTCCATACCCGGGTCTTGCTCCAATTCACCTTCAGCTTGTCGAACGGAGTAACCGTTGTCGGATATTCATTCAGGACCAGCAAGCCTTCGCGGATCAGCCATTCATTGATGGCAATTCCCCCGTCGAGCCTTTGCGCTCCGTGATCGGAGACCACCAGCACCACGGTGTCCTGGTCGAGTAACTCCAGCGCTTTTCCGATCTGCTGGTCGAGCCAAAGATAGTAGTCCGGAATGGCAGTCTGGTAAGGGTTTCCCGGCTCAAATAGCACATGTTTCTCGTCGAAGTAATTCCAGAAGCCGTGATGCATTCGGTCGAGCCCAATGTCCACAAAGTGAAAGTAATCCCACTGCTG
>WNFC01000406.1_pt1 | contig 81467 bp, 74 predicted proteins | sample 5400541 | NCBI WGS metagenome assembly WNFC01 (sample SAMN13153342, study PRJNA577476) | soil metagenome | isolation source: 120 cm saprolite under Douglas fir tree site 2 hole 2 replicate 1 | place: USA:California | collected 2015-04-18
GGCGATCTAGCGGTTTGTCCCCCTCGCTGTCAAGGAACTCGGCGCACCTTGGGGACGGACATGCCCGGCCGGCTGGGGTCCTTACCGCGAAACGAGCCCCGCGAGGCTCGCTTCGTATGGCGCGCGCGCGACGCCGCGCTCGGTGACGATGGCCGCGATGTAGCGCGCCGGCGTGACGTCGAAGGCCGGGTTGAAGACCTGCACGCCTTCGGGGGCGATGCGCTGTCCCGCGAGATGCGTCACCTCGGAGGCGGCGCGCTCCTCGATGGGGATCTCCGCCCCGCCGGCCGCCCGCAGATCGACCGTGCTGGTCGGAGCCGCGACGAAAAACGGCACGCCGGCGGCCTGGGCCGCGAGCGCCAGCGGGTACGTGCCGATCTTGTTGGCCGTATCGCCGTTGCGCGCGATGCGGTCGGCGCCCACCACGACGCAGCCGATCTTTCCGCTCGCCAGCAGCGACGCCGCCGCCGCGTCGGGCAGCAGGGTCACGGGGATGCCGTCCTGGAGCAGCTCCCACGCGGTGAGCCGGGCCCCCTGCAGCCAGGGGCGCGTCTCGTCGGCGAAGACGTCGCATCTCTTTCCGCCCTCGATTGCCGCGCGCACCACGCCCAGCGCCGTGCCATAGCCTGCCGTGGCCAGCCCGCCGGCGTTGCAGTGGGTGAGGATGCCCTTTCCGTCGGGGACCAGCGCCGCGCCGTTGCGGCCGATGGCGCGGCAGGCCTCGAGGTCCTCCCGCAGCACCCGATCAGCCTCGGCGAGCAGCGCCTCGAACGTGCGCGGCCGCACCGCGGCGAGCCGCTCGAGTGCCCAGCGGAGGTTGACGGCGGTGGGGCGCGCCGCCAGCAGCGTCGCGCGCGCCTTTTCGAAGTCCTCGCCCGAGCGCACCGCGAGCGCGAGCCCGTACGCCGCCGCGCAGCCGATGGCCGGCGCGCCGCGCACGGCCATGTCGCGGATGGCCTGCGCCGTCTCGGCGGCGGTCCGCGCCACCACCACGTCGGCGCGCGAGGGCAGCCCGCGCTGATCGAGCAGGTGGAGCGCGCCACCCTCGAACCAGAGCGTGCGGAAGCTCATCGCAGCGCCGCCTCGAGGTAGAGCGCGCCAGGGATGGGGTTCGGGTAATAGGGCGCGATGTCGCGAAAGCCGAGCGAACGATAGAGCGCCGCTGCCTCGGCCATCTTCTCGCCGATGGTGTCGAGCACCATGCGCGAATACCCCCGCCGGCGCGCTTCGTCGAGGGCCGCCAGCGCAAGTCGCCGCCCGAGCCCCTTTCCGCGCGCGGCGGGCCGCACGAACAGCCGCTTCATCTCCGCAGTGGCGGCGTCAAGCGGCCGCACGCCAACGCATCCATCGCCAGGCGAAAGCAACAGGGTTCCTTGGGGCGGCGAATACTTTCCCGGCAGCGTCGCCAACTCCTGGTCGAACCCCTGAAAGCAGAGCGAAAACCCCAACCACCCCGCGTACTCGAGAAACAGCTCCCGCACCTCTTCAAGCTCGGGCCCGGGCGACTCCACGCGCACAAACTCCATCCCCGAATTCTAAATCCCCTAAACCCCAAACCCAAACCTCAAACCCAAACCCCGAACTCAAACCCCGGACCCAAACCAGAACCAGAACTGGGACCCAAACTAGGCGAGAGCCCTGAGCGCCACCGGCACCTCAGCCTCCGCCACGAACGCGACCGCCTTCCTCACCGCATCCCCATCGCGCAACAACCGCGTGTGCCCGCGCCCCGGCAACGCCTCGAAGATCGCCCCCGGCCACGCCTCTGCTACCGCCTTTCCTTCCGTCACCGGCACTTCGCGGTCCGCCGGATCGTGCAGCACCAGCGCGCGCGCCCGCTGCGATGGCCCCAGGCTGCGCAGGTCGATGTTGTCCATGCCACCGGCGACCCGGTCGATGTTCGCCAGCAGCGCGGAGGCGCGCGCTGGCGAGAGGCCGAGCGAGTCCGCGAATGCCATCGCGTAAGGCTGCGGCCGCGACGGCGGCGCGAGCAGCACCGCCCGCTTGACGTCGAGCCCGCGCGCCAGCGAAATAGCGGCGGCCGCCGCGCCCAGCGAATGCGCGATGACGCCGTGCACTGGCCCGACGCGCCGCCCGAGGAGCGCGATGGCCTCGGCGAACTCGAACAGGTTGGTTCGGCGGCCCGAAGAAGCGCCGTGCGCGGGCAGGTCCGGCGCCACGACGTAATATCCCGCTCGCACCAGCGGCTCGATGAATCGCGACATCTGCGCGGCGCAGCCGTTCCAGCCGTGCACGAGCAAGACCGTGGGACCCTCGCCCCAATCCCAGACCGCGATGTTCTCATCGCCGAACGGGACCGTGAAGCGGTGGCCGACGAGGCCGGGAGCGCGCGGCTCGAGCGTCCTCTTCGGCTTTTGCGGCCTGCAGAAGAGGTCGAGCGTGAGGGCGTCCGCCGTCTCAGGAGAGACGGCCCCCAGCACCCGCAGCGCCGCGCCGACGGCGGAGGTCACAATAAGACGACCGGTCGTGCTTTTATTGAGGCTGGCAGGGACGGGCGTGGACATGGTCCGGCTCCTTTCAGGGTCATGCAGCGGAGGATTTGAGCAGCGCGGCGAACGCTTCGCGAGCTCGGCGCTCGGCTTTCGGGTCGCGCAGCAAGCGCCGCGCGAGGTTGTACCCCAGCAGGATGGAGTAGAGGTCGAAGGCGAACTGATCCGCGTCGAGCGCGCGGCGGAAATGTCCCTCCTCGACTGCGATGCGCGCCGAGCGTGCCAGCGCGTCGATGAACTGCTGCTGCAACTCGACCAGCACCTCGCGCACCGGGCCGGGGCGGTCGTCCAGTTCGAAGGACGCGTGCATGAAAATGCAACCGCCCGGCAGTCGCGGGTCGGCGAACAGGTCGGCGAACCAGCGCATCCAGTTGTCGAAGAACGCGCGCACCCGCGGCAGCCCGCGCGCTTTGCGGAAGGCGGGCACCATGACGGTCTGCGCGAATCGATCCGAAGCGGCGCGCAGCGTCTGGATCTGCAGCTCTTCCTTGGATTTGAAATGGGCGAAGAGTCCGCTCTTGGAGACGCGCAGTTGCTTGGCCAACTCGCCCAGGCTCAGACCCTCGAGACCCTGCCGCGCCGCGAGGCGGAAAGCAGTGCCGAGGATACGCTCGCGAGTTTCGGCCCCCTTGCTCATCGGGCTAAACAATACGACCGGTCGTGCTTTTTTGTCAAGTCTAAATGGTCTACGAGCGCGGTTGCTTGCGATCGGGCCGCGTCATTTTGAGGGCGAGCCAGCCCAGCGCGGTCGCCACCAGCGCCGGCGTGCCCAGCGCGGCGAGCAGCATGAGCCCTTCGCGCGCCGCTTCCTCGATGAGGTGCGGCTGGCGCGCTCCGCCGGGCGTCACCAGCGTCGAGGCGGTGCGCGCGACGATCTGCGCGATGGCCATCCCCAGCGCGGCCCAGGCGAAGAGCAGGGCGACGATGAGCGCTGCCTTGAACCGCCGCCGCATCCGCTCCGAGGCAAAGGGGATTGCCCCTGCGCACACCAGCGCGACGAGGAGGAAGGTGGCAAAGATCGCCGTCACGCAAGGCAATCTACTTCGCCTTCTCCAGCGCGTCCGCTTCTGCGACGAGGCGCGTGGCGCGGACGGCAGCCTTCTCGAAATCGAGGCGGGGCGAGAACCCGAGGCGCTGCGCCACCTCTTCGGGCGAGAGAGATGTGCCCGGCGCGAAGAGCTCAGTCTTGAGGAACTTTCCCACCTCCCTGTTGCCGTACCAGTCCGACCCGAAGCGCCGCGCGACGGCGTCGTGCATCATCCCCGCCAGCACGAAGGCGCGCGAGTAGTCGGCCGAGTAGAAGGTGTCGTCCAGGTCGTTGAGGTAGCGCTGCGACTCCTCGTCGTTCAGCTCGAACGAGTAGGCGGCCGAGAGCAGCTCGCGGTACAGCTCGCGCGGGTCGGCGGCCGCTTTGTCAGGATGTGCCAGCAGGCGGAGCGCGGGAGCGATCTCGCCTGCGGGCCGGCCGTGGAGGCGCAGCTCGTAGGCGACTCTGGCGAAGGCGTAGCGCCGCAGGTAAAGCATCTCGACGAGCGCGGTGCGGCGCAGGACGGCGGCCAGCTCGGCGTTGGAGGGGGCGGGCTTCCCCTCCCCCAAGAGGAAGGTGCGGTATCGAACCAGCCAGTGCGGGTCGGAGAAAGCGCCGCGGAAGAACTCGCCGAACGCTTCGCTCGGCGTGCCGTGGCCCAGCGTCACCAGCTCTTTCGGCTCGATGGTCGCGCTGGCGAAGTGCACGGCGTGGCCCGCCTCGTGAAACAGCGTCCAGTAGTCGTCCAGGCCGCCCACCGGCTTGACCGACATGCGCACGTCGGCCGGCGCGTCCACGGCCTCGACGAACGCGCGCGGGCGTTTGCGCGGCCGGAAGCTGTCGTCGATGCGCACCTCGGTGCCGGCGGCGGTGCGCAAGTCGAGGCCGATGCCCTGGAGGAAATTCGCCAATGCTTTGAGCTCCAACGATTTGTCGAAATACCGCGCCAGATGCGGCGCCTTCCACAGGCGCGGCACGTCGGCGGCGCGCAGGTCCTGGCGCGCGATGCCCAGCTCCTCGCGCGCCACCCGATCGAGCAGCGGCGGGAACACGCCCTGCGTCGCCTCCAGGTACGCGACGCCCGAGGCGAGCAGCGGCCCGAGTTGCACGCCGCGCAGTTCCTCGCTCAGCGCAGTGTAATCGGCGAAACCGGTCTCGAGCGCGGCCTTCTCGGCGGCTTCTTCCCTGCGCAGGAGGATGGGGTTGAGCTTCGATTCGATGATCCGCGTCTGGGCCGCATAAGCCTCTTGGCGGCGGGCCGCGTCGGGCTCCTGGGCGATGAGGCTCGCGACATCCCGATAGGAGACGGGAGCGCCGCGCCACGGCAGCGTGACCGTCGCGTCCGCCTCGGCGCCGGCATACTCGTCGTCCAGCTTGGCGACCGAAAGCGCGACGATGCGGGCGGTGAGCGAGCGGCGGAGGAATTTCAGGGCCAGCGCGTCGGCGGGGGACTGCGCCTGCGCCCGGTCGATCGCGTCGAGCGCCGATTTGCTGAACAGGCCGTCGCGTCCCACAACGGCCGGCTCGCGCCACCCTTCGACCGCCGAATACCAGACGAGGATCGACTGCGCGCGCAAGATCGCGCGGTACTCATCCCGCAGCGAATCGACGTAGGGATCTGCCTGCGGCCGAAAAGCAGCCGTGCAAGCGCATAGCAGCAAGGCTGGTAGACCGGCGCGCATCCCCCTGGATGCTAACAGGGCGGGCGGGCTTCAAAGAAACGAAACCAGGCCTCGGACCTCAGACCTCGGACCTCAGACGAGAACCACAAACCAGAACGAGAACGAGAACCAGAACGAGAACGAGAACGAGGACCAGAACGAGAACGAGAACGAGAACGAGGACCAGACTTGACCGACGGTCAATCCCCCAGCTTTTTCTTGAACAGACCGTTGAGCGCGCCAGGGTTGCCCTTGCCCTTCAGGTCCCTCATCGCCTGCCCGACGAAGAACCCGAGCAGGTTCTTCTTTCCCGCCCTGTACTTTTCGACCTCCCTCGGGCTGCGGGCGATGACCGCGTTGACCACCGCCTCCAGGGCGCCCGCATCGGACACCTGCGCGAGGCCTTTCTCCGAGACGATCTGCGCCGGGGGCTTGCCGGAGCGGATCAGCTCCGCCAGCACTTCGCGGGCAGCGGTGGAGGAGATGGCGCCGTCGTCTTGCAGCTTCCACACCTCCGCGACCTGCGCGGGATCGAAGCGCAGCCTGGCCAGGTCCGCTTCCTTCTCGTTCAACGCCCGGGCCAGCTCGCCGACGATGAAGAGCGCGGCGCGCCGCGGATCGCCGCCGATGCGCCGGTGCACTTCCACCAGGCGCGGGTCGGCGATGATGGTGCGCGCGTCGGCGGCAGGGACGCCGGCAGCGACCAGCTCATCGAGCATCTCGTGGGGCAAGCGCGGGACCCGCACCTTTTCCATCCACTCGCGCGAGACCGTCAGCGGCGGCAGGTCCGGCTCGGGGAAATATCGATAGTCGTTCGCCTCTTCCTTGCTGCGCATCGGGCGCGTAACGCCCTTTTCGTTATCGAAAAGGCGCGTCTCCTGCGCGATCTTCTGGCCCGACTCGATGGCCTGCACCTGCCGCTCGATCTCGTATTCGATCGCCTGCCGGACGAAGCGGAAGGAGTTGATGTTCTTCAGCTCGACGCGCGTGCCGAGTTTTGCCGTCCCGCGCGGCCGCACGCTGACGTTGGCGTCGCAGCGGAAGGAGCCCTCCTCGAGGTTTCCGTCGTTGATGCCCAGGTAGATGAGGCTGAGCCGCAGCGCCTTCAAGTATTCGCTCGCCTCTTCCGCGCTGCGCAGCTCCGGCTTGCCGACGATCTCGATGAGCGGGACGCCCGACCGGTTGAGATCGACTTCGCTCCCGCCCGCCGCGTGGATGTTCTTGCCCGCGTCCTCTTCGAGGTGGATGCGCTCGAGCGCGATGCTGCGCAGGCCCGGTACGGGGACGGCGCCGCCCGAGCAGATCGGTAATTCAAATTGCGAAATTTGGTAACCCTTCGGCAAGTCCGGGTAGAAATAATTCTTGCGCGCCCAGATGGAGCGCTCCGCGATGCGGCACCCGAACGCCTTGCCCGCCTTGATGGCCATCTCCACCACGGCGCGGTTGAGCGACGGCAGCGCGCCGGGGAGGCCGAGGCACACCTGGCACACCTGCGTGTTGGGCGGCGCGCCGAACGCGGTCGAGCAGCCGCAGAAGATCTTCGACTTGGTCAGGAGCTGCGCGTGGACTTCCAGCCCGATGACCGGCTCGAAATCAGCGACCGGCATGTTCAACCAAGGGGGGAATCCGGTGCACGCGCGGCTCGGCGGCGTGCGCCAACCGCAGCAGCGTCTCTTCGTCGAACGGCTTGCCGATGAGTTGCAGGCCGATGGGCAGGCCGCGCGAATCGAACCCGCACGGCACGGAGATTCCCGGCAGGCCGGCGAGGTTGACCGGCACGGTGTAGACGTCGTTCAGGTACATCGCCAGCGGGTCGTCCATCTTCTCGCCCAGACGGAACGCCGTGGTGGGGCTGGTGGGCGAGACCACCGCGTCGACATTCGCAAATGCCTGGTCGAAATCGCGCCGGATGAGGGCCCGGACTTTCTGCGCGCGCAGATAGTAGGCGTCGTAATAGCCGGCGCTGAGCGCGTACGTTCCCAGCATGATGCGGCGTTTCACCTCGGCGCCGAAACCCTCGGCGCGCGTGCGCTCATACATCTCGAGAAGCTGCGTCGCCTTGGCGCGATGGCCGTAGCGGACGCCGTCGTAGCGGGCGAGGTTCGACGATGCCTCGGCCGTCGCCACGATGTAATAGGTGGCAATGGCGTGCGGCGAGTTGGGGAGCGAGATCTCGCGCACCTCGCACCCTTGCCCGCGCAGCCCCTCGATGCCCGCGCGCACCGCCTTCGCCACCTCGGGATCGAGGCCCTCGCCGAAGTACTCGGCTGGCACTCCAATGCGCAGCCCGCGCACACCGCGCGGGAGCGCCGCCGCATAGTCGGGCACCGGCCGGGTCGAGGAAGTCTGGTCGTTGGGATCGTGTCCCGAGATGGTTGCCAGGAGCATCGCCACCCCGCGCACGTCCTGCGCGAAGGCGCCCACCTGATCGAGGGAGCTCGCGAAAGCGATGACGCCGAACCGCGACACGCGCCCGTAGGTTGGCTTCATGCCTGCGCAACCGACCAGCGCGGCAGGCTGGCGGATCGACCCGCCCGTGTCGGTCCCGAGCGTCCCCGGCACGAGCCGCGCCGCGACCGCCGCCGCCGACCCGCCCGAGGATCCGCCCGGCGTGCGCGCAAGGTCCCACGGGTTCATCGTCGGGCCGTAGGCGCTGTTCTCGGTGGACGAGCCCATGGCGAACTCGTCCATGTTCAACTTGCCGACGATGACCGCGCCCGCGGCCTTCAGCTTGCTCACCACCGTCGCGTCATAGGGCGGGACATAGCCCTTCAAGATGCGCGAACCCGCCGTGGTCTCGACGCCCTCGGTGCAGAAGATGTCCTTGAGCGCGACCGGCACGCCGTCCAGAGGACCCAAGGCCTTCTTCTGCGCGCGGCGCTCCGCGGCCTTCGCCGCCGCGGCCCGCGCCTCGCTCTCCGTCAGGCGCAAGAAAGCGTGCAGCTTGCCGTCGAGCGCGCGGATGCGCGCCAGCGACGCCTCGAGCAGCGCCTGGGGCGAGACGCTGCCGGCGGCCAGCGCGTCGGAGATCTGCGAGAGCGGCAAGAGATCGGCGGTCACTCGATGATCCTCGGCACCACGAAGGCCTGCCCGTCCTGTTGCGGCGCCTGCGCCAGCACCTTCTCGCGCGGCAGGCACTCGCGCACGGCGTCGTCGCGCAGCGCCAGCCCCGCGGCCGCATCGCCGGCGAAGCTGAGCGGCTCGACGCCCGACACGTCCACCTTGGCCAGCCGCTCGATGTACTCGAGCACGTGCCCGAGCTGCGCGGCGAAGCGCTCCTCCTCCTCTGGCGAAAGCTGGAGGCGGGCGAGGCGGGCGACGTGCCGCACCTGGCTGCGATCGATCGACACTCAAAAACCCCTACGGCTTGTTCGCCGACTTGAACCAGTTGAGCACCGAGCCCATCACCGTGTGCGGCTCGGCGTGCGTGTGCAGATAATCCCAGGAGGCCTTCTCGAGAAACGCGCCGCCGCAGGCCGGGCAGTGCAGGAGGCGCACCTCGCCGGCCTGCTCGGGCACCATCAGCGCCCCGCAGTTCGAGCAACGCCCGCCGTGCAGCCTCTTCAGCGCGTCCTTTTCGCTCTGCTTGAGGCGCGCCTGCTCCTCGGCGTGCAGCTTGCGCAGGCGCTCGGCGTCCTCGCGGGCGAAGTACTCGTCTTCCAGATCGCTCGGCTTCTCGCGGGTGGGCATCACTTCTGCTCCGCGGGGGCGGCAGCGAGCTGCTCCATGGCCATTTTCGCCCGCTCGTGCTGCGGCGAGATCCTCAGCGTCTCCTTCAGCTCCTTCATCGCGTTGTCGTTGTCCTTCGCCGCCAGGTAGGCCATGGCGAGCCGGAAGTGGATGCGCGCGCTGTTCGCGTTCGCGTTCAGCGCCGTCTTGAGTTTGGAGATGGCTTTCTCCGCCCCATCCTCCTCCTGGGCGGCGGCGAGTCCCTGCACCAGCGCGATGCGCGGCTCTTCGGTCTTGAGCGCCTGCGCCTTTCTCAGCTCCCTGTTCATGTTCGAGTTGGAGCGCTGCGCGCGGTAGTAGTCGGCCAGCGCCAGCTCGAGATCGGGCGACTTCGGATCGGCCTTGTAGGCCGGCGCGATCTTCTCGAAGGCGATCTTGAGGCGCGCCTTCGCCTGGTTCTGCAGCTCGGCCACCTTGCTCTCCGCCTCGGTCTTCTTGGCGTCGTTGCCGGCCTCGGCGGCCTTCTGGCCCTTTTCGGTCCAGAAGGAGGCCTGGTCGTTGAGCGCGTCGGACCACTGGATCTCGATGCGCGCCAGCGTCGCGACCGCCTGCGGGAAATAGGACTTGGGCCCGGCCAGGTCGAGCGCGTCGTTGGCTTTGGTCTCCGCGTCGGCCAGCGATGCCATCGTGTCCTTGAGGGCGGCGGAGGTAGCGGTGGCCAGCGTCTCCACGGCAGCGGGGGGCGGGCCGTGCTTGGCGATCTTCTTCCACAGGACGAGACCGCCGCCGGTGAGCACGAGCACCGCCAGCCCGACCATGACGCCGATGAGCAGTCCCTTGGGCGGCGCCTTGTCGAACGCGCCTTCGGCCGCGGGGCGTTCCTCGGCCCCTTGGGCGTGGATGCTGCCCTCGTCGGAGACGCGCACCGCGTGCTGGTCCGCCTTCGCCTCGACGTTGGCTTCCTCGCCGTCCTGCGCGTCGTTCTCGTCCGTGCTCGCCTCCGACTCGGCGGCCTCGGGCTCCGGCGCGGGCGCCGGCTTCGACGCGGGGAAAGGCCGCTGGGTGGCCGGCCTCGCGGGAGCCGCGGCAGGCTTTGCCGCGGCCGCTGCGCCCGCACCGGCTCCGAACATCATCGCCGAGCCGGGCGCACCCCTCGCCGCTGCTGGTTTCGACGGCATCGCGGCGGACTTCGCCCCGGCGATGGGCGACTGCCCGAAGACCATGGTCGCGCCCACCTCGCCTTCGGGCGCCGCCGGCTTGGGCCTGGCGGTTGGCGCTGTCATCGGCTTGGTCCCGGGCGGCGTGGTCTTGAGATTTCCCGTCTGGAACATCATCGTGCGCCCCGCGCCCTCCTCGGTGGGTGCGACAGCCGATGGCGACGCGGCGGCCGGGCCGGGCCTCGGCGCGGCCGGCTTGAGGGGGGCAGCGGGGGGTCTAGTAGTGGCGTGCGCGGCCGGTTTGGCCATGGACGGAGCGGCGAACACCATCGTCGACGATTCCAGCTTCGCCGGCGCGGCGGGCCCCGGCGCCGCCGGCCTCGGCGCGGCCAGCTGCTCCGACGAACGCGTCACCCTGAACGTGTTCTGGCACTTTCCGCAGCGCATGGTGAGGCCCTGGGGACCGATGCGCGCGTCGTCGACCTTGTAGCGTGCCTGACACTTCTCACAACGGACTTCCATCGATGTTCCCTCGGGGCGGGCGCCGGAAAAGCGCAGCACCATAGGCTGCGCTAACTCTACTGTAAAGCGAGGCGTTTGCGCGCGCTGGCCGGAAAAGTTGACGGAACCCAGCCCCCCCTTAGAGTCGCCGGTAGGCGCTCGTGCCCGGAAGCCGCGGTGCGCCCGGAGGCAGCGGGATGGGTCGCAAGGGGAAGAGCGGCGATAAAGCGCATTGGAAGAAGCCAGTTACCGGAATCCTGCTGGGCGGATGCGCTTCGCTGGCGCTGCTCGGGCTGTCGTCGTACCAGCCGCGGGCGGGCGGCTCGGACTGGGCGGGGCCGGTCGGCCACGGCCTGGCCGGGGCCTTGCTCGAAGCGGTCGGCGTGGGAGCGTATGCGGGAGCGCTCTTCCTCTTGGCCGTGGCGTGCGCCTTGGTGGTCGGGCGGCCGCGGATCTCGTTCGCGCGGGCCAGCTCGTGGCTGCTCTTTTCGCTCTGCGCGATGGGGCTGGTCGATCTCCTCGCCCGCGGCCGGTTGCAGGGACACGCCGCGGGCGGAGTGCTGGGGTCCGCGCTGGCGGGCGCGGCGCGGACGGCGCTCTCGGTGCCGGGGGCGGCGGTGCTGTTCTGCGCGCTGGCGGCGGCGGCGCTGGTGGTGGCGACCGATCTGTGGGCGCTGCGGGCGGCGGCGGGCGCGGCGAAGCTGGGCGTGGCCGGCGGGACGCTGGCGATCAAGGGAGCGGCGGCGGCCATCTCGCGCGTGCGCGAGACAGGCATTGGGTTCGACGAGGACCTCGAAGCCGGCGACGATGCGCGAATCGTCGAGCCGTCGAGGAGATTCGGCTCGAAGAAGTTCGCCGCTGAAGCGCTGGCTCTCGCCGCGGCGGCGGAGCCGCCAACGGACCCGCGCGAACCGGTGGCGGTCAGCGAGCCGAATGCGCGGCGCACGCCGGCCCCGGTTGTCGAGGAACGTCAGACCCACGTGATAAAATCGCAACCGGGAGGGGGCGAGGGCCCCCCTTCAGTACCTGTTGCGAAAAGCGCGCCCAACGCGCTGCCCCAGATCGTCGAGCCGCGCCCACCGCCCAAGCCGGGCGACAGGCCCGTCGAGCCGGCCGGGGCGTTCACCATGGCGCCGGGCCACAGCGCGTTCGTTCCGCCGCCCATCACCATCCTCACCGGCGAGGCGGCGCCGGCTGCGCCGCTCGATCGCGAGGGCCTCACCGCCACCGCCGAGAAGCTGCGACAGAAGCTGGCCTCGTTCGGCATCCAGGGGCAGGTGACGCAGATCCGGCCCGGCCCGGTCGTCACCATGTTCGAATTCCTTCCCGCCGCGGGCATCAAGATCTCGCGCATCGCCGGCCTCGCCGACGACCTGGCCATGGCCATGGAGGCGCTGCGCGTGCGCATCGTCGCGCCCATCCCGGGCAAGGGCGTGGTGGGCATCGAGGTTCCCAACAAGGAGCGCCAGACGGTAGTGCTGCGCGAGCTGGTCGAGCAGGACGCCTTCCAGAAATCGCACAGCCGCCTCGCCATGTGCCTGGGCAAGGACATCGAGGGCATGCCCTACGTCGCCGACCTGGGGCGCATGCCGCACCTGCTCATCGCCGGCACGACCGGGTCGGGCAAGTCGGTCGCGGTCAACGCGATGCTGGTCTCGATGCTGCTGCGCGCGACGCCCGAGGAAGTCCGCTTCCTCATGGTCGACCCCAAGATGCTCGAGCTGTCGGTCTACGAGGGCATCCCGCATTTGCTCTTGCCCGTCGTGACCGACGCGAAGAAGGCCGCCATGGCGCTGCGCTGGGCGGTCGAGGAGATGGAACGCCGCTACCAGCTCCTCGCCGACTGCGGCGTGCGCAACATCGGCAGCTACAACAAGAAGGTGGAGAAGGAAGGCGACGGCGCGCGCAAGCCGCACAAGCCAATGCGCGAGAAGCGCGTCATCGATCTGGGCGGAGGCGAGCGTCACACCCCCGCGATGGAATCGGGAACGGGGAGTGCCACCGAGCCCCATCCAGTGGAAGTGGTGGAAGCGCGGAAACTGGAGCCGCTGCACAAGCTGCCCTACATCGTCATCGTCATCGACGAGCTGGCCGACCTCATGATGGTCGCCTCGCGCGAGGTCGAGACGTACATCGCGCGCCTCGCGCAAATGGCCCGGGCCGCCGGCATCCATCTCATGGTGGCGACGCAGCGGCCCTCGACCGACGTGGTCACCGGCGTGATCAAGGCCAACTTCCCCGCCCGCATCTCCTTCCAGGTCGCCTCCCGCCACGACTCGGCCACCATCATCAACACGCCCGGCGCGGAGTACCTCCTCGGCATGGGCGACATGCTCATCCTTCCGCCGGGCACGTCCACGCTGACGCGCGTGCACGGGCCGTACGTCGACGAGAAGGAGATCCATGCCGTCGTCGAGCACTGGAAAGCGCAGGGCGCGCCCGTCTACGACCCGAACATCCTGCGGCCCCGCGGCGACGACGCGGACGGCGCTCCCGTCGACGACGAGGGCCCCGACGAGCTCTACGATCAGGCGGTGGCGGCGCTGGCCGACATGCGCTTCATCTCCATCTCGCTCCTGCAGCGCAAGCTGCGCGTCGGCTACAACCGCGCCGCGCGGATGATCGAGCGCATGGAGCGCGACGGCATCGTCGGCCCGGCCGACGGCGCCAAGCCGCGCGAGGTGCTCATCCGCCCCCTCGGGGAAATGCCCGGCGCGGGCGCTTGACAGAGGACGGGAAGCCTCGTAGGAAACGCGCGCGCCGGGGCGGGAGAGGCCTTCGGCGCCGGCGCGGCAATTTCAGCCGTCCCGCTCTTCAAGAAGGACTGGTTTCGAAATGGCGACTGGAACTGTGAAGTGGTTCAACGACACCAAGGGCTTCGGCTTCATCACGCAGGACGGCGGCGGTGAAGACGTTTTCTGCCACCACACTGCCATCAAGGCCGAGGGCTTCCGCACCCTCGCCGAGGGACAGAAGGTGGAGTTCGAAGTGGTGAAGGGCCCCAAGGGCCTGCAGGCGCAGAACGTCCGCAAGCTCGCCTGAAGACGGTTCCAGAAACACACCGCAAACTCTGATCCAGGCCCGGCCCCGCAAGGCGGCCGGGCTCGCTGCTTCGGCGCTCAGGCCGGAACGCAGACCGCCGACAGTTGCTCGACGCCGAGGACGCGCACGAGCTGTTCGCGGTGGTCGACGTCGAAACGCAGCACGCAGTCCTCGACGGTCAGCTCGCTCGAGTCAGCCTCGCCGTCGGAGGCAACCAGGTCGGCGAGGTCCGCGAGCGCGTGGGCGAGCCGCATCACCACATGCGGCGAAAAGGTCCGAAGGAGGAGAGCCGGCTTCGGGCGGAACCTGGATGCGGTAGCTCATGCGCCCACGCTAGGGACCGCAGTCGGGCCGCCGCCATCGGGTGGGAATTGATCTGTCCGGGATCGTGCGGCGCTCGACCGCCCCGCGTTGGCCGCCGGACAGGAGCGTCGGGCGGAGCGTTTAACTTGCGGCGGACTTGCGCCGGCGCGGCACCGGGAGCGCCAGCGGGCGCGGAGGCGGGTCGACGAAGCTGCTCGGCAGCAGGTTGAACGGGAGCAGCTTGATGAGGATGGGCAGGAGCAGCATCCCGCCCGGCGCGGCGAAGATGGCCAGCGCCGGGATGGTCTTGGCGAGGTCGATGAGCTGCTCGCGCACCTTGGCCTTCTCGACGTCGGTCAGCGTTACGCCCAGCGAAGCCTTGGCGAGAAGCTCGCCCAGCTCGCGCGTCTCGTTGATTTCCTGCAGCAGCCGGTCGAGGTTGTCGAGCACCACCGCTTCGAGCCGTGTGGTGAGCGCGTGCGGCAGGCCCTCCGGCGCCTCGGCGCGGCGGAGCGCGGCCAGCGCGTCCTTGTGCTGGCGGTAGAACTCGTCCACCTCTGCCTCGAGCCGCGCCAGGCTGGCCCCGTCGACGCCCATGGCGATGGCGAGGCGCTCGACGAAGGCCACCTCGCTGGGCTCGAAGTTGCGATCGAAGAGCGCTGCCAGCAGCACCTGCGTGAGGGCGAATCGGCGCATCGCCGGGCTGTGCAGCTCGAGCGTGATGTGCTCGACCTCGCGCGGGTGGTTGAGCGCGCGCCGCAGCATGCGCGCCTCGCGCACCGGCAGCCGCTGCGAGCGGATGACCTGCTCGATACCCTTGATCGACCGCTGGCCGTGCTCCTGTCCGCGGGCCAGGCCGGCAAACAGCTCGACGAGGATCGCGCGCCACTTGAGCGCCGCCTTGCCAACCAGCGCCGCGCCGGCGGGGCTGATGCGGCCGTACTCGAAGGCGGCCAGGGCGACCGTGGCGCAGCTCCGCACCTCGATGGCGCAGAGGCCGTTGTGCAGCGGCAGCCCGGCGAAGGGACCGCTCTCGGCGAGGTAGCGTCGCGAGAGCCGCGCCGCCGTCTTGTCGGCCAGCTTCGCCAGCGGGCTGGGCGCAGCGAGGGGGTCGGCGAAAAGGCGCGCGGCCGCTTCGGCCTCGCCGGCCCCCGCCGCCAGCACGGCGAGAAGCTGGCCGCGGCGGGCGCGCACGCCGTCCTCGGCCGAGCCGCTCGCGCCGGGCACGAACCAGCGCGCGTGCGACAGGGCGGCCGCGGTAGTGCAGATGCGCACCAGGCCGGCGACGAAATGCGCAAAGGCCCGGGTGCCCGGCTTGGCCTCGGGGTCCAACTCGACCGCGGGGTCGAGCGCGCCGGTCCCGTAGGCGAGGCCCGTCGACTCCAGCTTCGCCTCGATCTGGGCGCGGCGCTCGCGCAGCGGCAGCTTGCCGGGCAGACCCGCCGGCGGCTCCGCTGCCACGGCCCCGATGACGGCGAGCAGCCACTCCCCGCTCCCGGCGGGCAGTTCGGCCTGGCGGCCCTGGTGAAAAAGTCGGGCGATGGCGGACCCCTTTGGAGATTCTAACAGCCCATCTCCCGCGCGGCGCGCTGTGCCGCGTGTGCCGGAAACCACACGGGATCGAGCCGCTCTACTTGACGGCCTTCACCCGCGGCCGCTTCTCGTCGCCCGACGCCTGTGCCAGCTCCACCGGCACTCCCGCCAGCTGGTTGGGCCGCGCCACGCCGAACTTCTCGTAGAGGCGCGACTCCACGTCGGCGAGGATGGCCGGGTGCGACTTGAGGAAGTCGCGCGCATTCTCGCGCCCCTGCCCGATGCGCTCGCCGGCGTAGCTGAACCACGCGCCGCTCTTCTCGACGAGGTTGTTCTCCACCGCCAGGTCGAGCAGGTCCCCCTCGCGCGAGATGCCCTGCCCGTAGAGGATGTCGAACTCCACCTCGCGGAAGGGCGGGGCCACCTTGTTCTTCACCACCTTGACGCGAGTACGGTTGCCGATGACCGTCTCGCCGTCCTTGATGGCCCCGACGCGGCGGATGTCGAGCCGCTGCGAGGCGTAGAACTTGAGCGCGTTGCCGCCGGTGGTCGTCTCGGGCCGGTGGTGGTCTCCGGGTTGCCGAACATCACGCCGATCTTCATCCGGATCTGGTTGATGAAGATGACCGAGGCCTGCGCCTTGGAGATGGTGGCGGTCAATTTGCGCAAGGCCTGCGACATGAGCCTTGCTTGAAGGCCCATGTGCTGGTCGCCCATCTCGCCTTCCAACTCCGCGCGGGGCACCAGCGCCGCCACCGAGTCGATGACGATGACGTCGACCGCGCCCGAGCGCACCAGCATCTCGCAGATCTCCAGCGCCTGCTCGCCGGTGTCGGGCTGCGAGATGAGCAGGTCCTCGGTGCGCACGCCCAGCTTGCGCGCGTAGCCGACGTCGAGCGCGTGCTCCGCGTCGATGAACGCCGCCACCCCGCCGGCCTTCTGCGCCTCGGCGATGATGTGCAGCGTGAGCGTGGTCTTGCCGCTCGCCTCCGGCCCGTAGATCTCGACGACGCGCCCCTTGGGAATGCCGCCCACCCCGAGCGCGAGGTCGAGCGAGACCGATCCGGTGGAGATGACCGAGATGTCCTGTACCAGGGGCTCGTCCTGCCCCAGCCGCATGACGGCGCCCTTGCCGAACTGCTTTTCGATGGCCGAGACGGCCAATTCGATCGCCTTCTCCTTCTCCGCGTTCGCCACTTTCATCCTCCCAGGGCAGTCGGTCTGATCACTGTACGCTTGTACAGAAGCGCCCTCTGGTTTGCAAGATGGCAGAGGGGTCTGACATAAGCGCGGAACATGCGGCCCTTCCTCGCGATCCTGCTCGCCGCCGCGCCCGCCTTCGCCGACTGGGAAGGCAGGGCCCGCTTCACCTTCATTCCCCCGCGACCCGGCCAGGGGCCGTTGGCGGACGGCCGCATTCACATGAAGCGGGGCAAGATCCGCATCGAGCAGAAAGGGCCCATGGGGGAGATGGCGATCGTCTTCAACCTCTCGACGAAGAAGCTCGACCTCCTGCTGCTGGAGAGGAAACAGTACATGGAGCTGGACCAGTCGATGAGCGCCGCGACGGTCCCGCCGGTGTGCTCCGGAGGAACGCCCGCCGCGTGCCTCGCCGCGCAGGGGTTCAAGAGGACTGGCGCCGAGGCGATGGAGGGCCGCAAGACGTCCATCTGGGAACAGCAGCGCGACACGCCCATGGGGAAGATCGAGCAGAGGCTTTGGATCGTCGACGGGGCGCGCGAGCTGATGTTCCTGCGCCAGGTGACCAAGAGCGACCGGGGCTCGGCCCGCACCGACGTGCTGGATGCAGAGGAGAAGCCCCAGCCGGACTCACTGTTTCGTGTGCCGGCGGACTTCACCAGATTGCAGGCCCGCCCCGCCGACTAGGGTTACTTGACGATCTCGAGCAGCTCGACGTCGAACACGAGGGTGGCCCCTCCGGGAATCTGCGGCGGACGCCCCTGATCCCCGTACGCGACGTCACTCGGGCACGTGAGGCGCGCCTTCTCCCCGACCTTCATCCTCTGCACGCCCTCCGTCCAGCACTTGATGACCTGGTTGAGCCCGAACTCCGCCGGCTGCCCTCGCTTGTAGGAGCTGTCGAAGACGGTCCCGTTGGTCAACCGACCCTCGTAGTTGACCTTCACCTTGTCGGTCGGCTGCGGGTTGGGCCCATTGCCGGGCGTGAGCGTCTTGATGACCAGGGACGACTTCCTACCCCCATCGAGGTTGATGTCGATCTTCTTCGCCCCCGGCTCCTTGGCGGCCTTCTCCGCGGACTCGCGGCCGGCCACCTTCTCCTTGTCGGCCGCGGCGCTCGAGCGTCCTTGCGCGAAGGCGTTCACCTTCTCCATCTGCGCTTCCACCGCGATGGCGGCCTTCTTCCCGGTCGCGCCGTCGATCAGCCCGCGCTTCACGATCTCCAGCTCGTTGGGCTTCAAGTTGAGCGGCGCGAGGTTGCGGCTGCCGAGCACGTAACCGATGGCGTAGAGCGATTTCTCGTCGTCGGTCTTGAGTTGCTGGGCGGAAGCGGCGAGGGAAAAGAGGAGCGCGAAGGTGAGGGGAGTTTTCATGGGCCGCGAACTCTACTTTATTTCTCTACGGCCTGTGTGACCGCGATGAGCAAGGTGCCCGCCTTGTCGTCCTTGGGATCGACCCTCAGCCCGCCCACCAGGATGGTGCCGCCCCGCTGGATGGAGTAGTCGGTGTGCAGCTTGCGCGTGTGCTCGGGGTGCTCGCCGAGCAGCTCGAGGTGCACCTTGATGTTGCCGTCCTGCGCGAGCTGCCGCGGCATGACCTGCAGGCTGCGGCTCCCCGGCAGCTCGAGTTGGGCGGGGGACTTCCAGTCGAGATCGAAAGTCTCCTCCAGCAGGAGCTTGTAGCTCCGGTAGCGGAACTGCTTGCCGAAGCTCCGCAGATGCGACGCGATGGGCGCCAGCTTCTCGTCGAACCCCGGCGGCGCCGCGGGATCGTCCGTCGCCGCAATGGCGCGGACGGTGATCTGCACGCGCTGCGGCGGCCCCGCGTCGGCCTGTCCGAGAAGCATCGCTGCCGCGAGGTGCGCGAACTTCACGGGCGGTCCTCGGAAAGCCAGATGACCGGCGTGCGGTCGGACAGCTGCAGCATGGCGCCGTCGTGGCTGCCGAAGTCGACCACTTCGAACTGGGGCTGGTTGTTGGCGTCGGCGAGGAGCGTCTCGTCAGCCGCGGCCGGCGCGCGGGGCGGGGTGAAGAGGACGGCCATCGCCAGGCCGGCCGCCGCCGCCAGGCCTCCGGCGGCGGCGAAGAGTCCGCGGTGCGCGCCCCAGGTCTCGCTCGTCCAGACGCGCACCAGCTCAGGGAGCGGCGCCGGCGGTTCCCGCTCGAGCCGCGCCATCACGCGGTCGGCGATACCGGAGAAGTCCGCCCGCGCCGCGCGCGCCTCCAACGCCTCGCGCAGCGCCGCGGCCTGCGCGGCGAGGAGCGCCTTGCGGTCGGGGCATTTCCCGCAGCCCCGGAGATGGTCTTCGACCCACTCGCGATCGTCCTCGGCCAGCGCACCGTCGAGGAGCGGTCCCAGGAGCGGAACGACGTCTTCGCAAGGCCTCATCGCTCGCCTTCCTCGTCCCCGCCTTTGGGCGCTTCGTCGCCCAGGTACTCGCGCAGCTTCTTCTGCATCTTGAGGCGCGCGTGGAAGAGCCGGCTCATCACGGTGCCCTTGCGGATGCCCAGCACCTTGGCCAGTTCCTCATAGCTCAAGCCTTCCACTTCGCGCAGCAAGAGAATGGCGCGATGGTTTTCCGAAAGACCCGCCAGCGCGTCCTCGATCTTGTCCTTGAGCTCCGAGTTGAGCGCCGCGCGCTGCGGGCCGGCCAGCGCCGCCGAGGGCGGGTCCATGGCCGCCTCGATCTCCGCCTCGTCGCCCTCGGACACGTCGATGCGCTCGCCGCGGTTGCGCCGCCGCTGGGCGTCGAGGCACAGATTCATGGCGATACGGTAAGTCCACGTGAAGAAGGACGAATCGCCCTTGAACGTGGGGAGGTACCGGTGGACCCTGACGAACGTTTCCTGGGAGATGTCCATCGCCTCGTCCGCGTCCTTCATCATGCCGAGCGCCAGCTGGTACACCCGGCGCTGGTAGCGTTCCACCAGCTGTCGAAAGGCGCCTTGGTCGCCTTTCTGGGCGGCCCGGACCAGCCGGCGGTCATCGCCGGCCTCCGGCGTCTTGTTGCCCCCACTCATTCGGACGCTTTCAGACGGTGCCTATTCACGAGAGGTTTCCGTAACGCAGTCAACGTAACAGGAACATCGGCCGGGTGGGCGAGCGGAAGCCGGGAATCCTCCCACCCCGATCCTTGTCTAGACTGTGATCGCCGTGCGCGGGCCACCCGCGCGGGCTAAGGTTGGCGCGTCCGATGCAGCTGTTCAAGGACATCCCCACGCTGGGGGGACTGACCCCCGATTCGGCTCCGCCGTCGCGGCGGGCCGCGCTGCAGCGGGCGGGCGAGCAGGCGGAGCGGGAGATCGGCACGCTTCTCGGGCGGGCGCGGCGCCGCGCGGTGCGGCTCGCCGCCCTGCGCGCCATCGCCGTGCTGCTCGCAGGGCTGCAAATCGCGGTGTTGGCCGGGGCGCTACTGGCCAGCGTGAACGGCACGCTGCTCGCCCGGGCCGCGGCAGGCCTCTTGGCCGTCGCCTCGGCGGCGGCGGTGGTGATCTTCTCGCTGCGCTCGCCGCTGCAGCGGGCTGTCGCGCGCGATCCGCGCCGGCTGGCGCGCCTCCTCGGCGGGCCGTCAGAATTGCTCAGCAGCGTCGAGCTCTCGCGCGACCCTGTGCAGGGCGCATCGGTTGAGCTGCTCTCGCTCTTGCACGTCCGCGCCGCCGAGTCGGCGAAGGAGATCGATCCGGCGCGCGCCATCCCCGCCTCGTCGCTCCTGCGTCCCGTCATCGCGCTGCTCGCCGGAAGCGTCCTCTTCGTCATGGCGGCAGCGCTCGCGCCGCGGCACGTGCGGCAGGGCCTGGCGCGGCTCTGGCGCGGCGACGCCGGCGCGCCGCCGCTCGAGCTGTCGCCCATCGCGGGCGATCTCTCCATCACGTACCTCTACCCGACGTACACCGGCCTGCCGCCCCGCACCGAAGAGGGCACGGCGGGAGATTTGCGCGCCCCGCGCGGCACCGAAGTGCGCCTCTCGGCGCGGGCCGATCGCGACCTTGCGCAGGCCTTCGCGGTGGTGAACGGCGCGGCGGTCAAGCTCGATGCGCAGGGCCCGGGCCGGCGCCAGCTCTCCGGCACGTTCGTCCTTTCCCAGCCCGGCCAGTGGAGCCTGCGCTTCGCCGACGAGCGGGGCCGTTCCATCGCGGAGGGGCCGCCGCGACCCATCGAGATCGTCGCCGACGCGGCGCCGCAGGTCACCATCGACGCGCCCGCCGAGAAGATGCTGGAGGTCGACCCGCAGGGAAGGGTGCAGCTCGCCTGGTCGGCCACCGACGATTACGGGCTCACGCAGGTGTCGCTCGTCTACCAGCTGGCGGGCGGCAAGGAAGAGCGCATCGATCTCATGACGCCGGCCGCTCCCGCCAAACGGCTGCGCGGCGCGTCCTCGTGGGAGATGTCGCCGCTCAAGCTGCGCGCCGGCGACAAGGTCAGCTACCACCTCGAAGCCAGGGACAACGACGCCGTCGGCGGTCCGCAGAAGGGTGTCTCCCCCACGCAGGGCCTCAAGGTCTTTTCCGCGGCGGAACACAGCCGCGAGTCGCTCATCCGCGCGCAGGCGCTCTGGGAGCGGCTGGTGGCGCTGCTGGCCGACCGCATCGAGGAGAAGCCCGTCCCGCCGCAGGACGCGGCGCAGTGGTACGTGCAGACCAGCCTCAAGGACCGCGAGGCGCGCTCTCTCTCGGGCGAGATGGACGCCGCCGGCCGCGAGCTTATCAAGGACAAGCTCGCGCCCCGCGCGGTGGGCCGCGCCCTGCGCAACGCGGCCAGCTCGCTGGGGCCGGCGCTGCAGCGCACCAGCATCGCGCGCGCGCCGCTGGTGCGCGGGTCCGCCGGACACGACGGGGCGGTGCGCATCTTCGGACAGGCGCTCTCGAACGAGGTGCGCGAGGAGGAGAAGGACGTTCTCTACCTCGAGGACCTGCTCGACCGCGCGCGCCTCGACGCCATGCAGGAGCTGGGCAAGGAGATGGCCGCCTCGCGCCGCGAGCTGGCGCGGCTCGCCGAGAAGCTGCGCAAGGCCCCGGACGAGCAGACGCGCAAGGAGCTGCTGGCCGAAGTGGAGCGGCTGCGCGAGCGCATCCAGGATCTGATGTCGCGCATGGCGGAGTTGGCCAAGGGCATCCGCGACGAGCACCTCAACCGCGAAGCGATGGAGTCGGTGGAGAAGGAGCAGGATCTCCTCGGCCAGCTCTCGGACATCCAGAAGAAGCTCCAGTCGGGCAACGTGGACGAGGCGCTGAAGGAGCTGGATAGCCTCGGACAGCAACTGGAGAAGTTGGAGAGCGAGCTGCAGCAGAAGGCGGGCCGCGAGCAGGGCGGCAAGTACGCGCAGGAGGCGAAGCAGCTGCGCGAGGCGGCGAACGCGCTGCGCGAGCTCAAGCAGAAGGAGCAGGATCTGGAAAAGCGCACGGCGCACCTCCGCCACGAGATGCGGCAGCAGGCGCAGAAGCGCTTCGACCAGAAGGGCGGCAAGGACCTCGCTCGCAAGCTGCGCGAGAAGGCGCAGGCGGCGAAACGGGCCATCGCGCAGATCGACCCCAAGGTGGCCGAGCACCTCGGCCTCGAGGACACGCTGGAGATGGCCTCGGGGCGCGCGGCCGATCTCGATCGCGCTCTCGAGCTGAACGATTTCGACGAGGCCCTCGACCTGGCCGAGCGCGGCCTGCGCGCCGTCGAGACGCTGCAGGGCCGGCTGACGATGGAGGACCAGGTGGCGCAGCGCTATCCGGGCTTCTCGCGCGACCCCACCGGCGTGCGCAAAGGCCTGCAGGGCGCGCAGGGAGCGCAGCAGCCGCTGCGCGACGTGGTCGAGGCGTTGCAGGACGCGCTGCCGCGCGAGGGCCAGGGCGCCTCGCAGGAGCAGATCCAGCGCATGCGCGGGCAAGCCCAGGACCAGCAGCGCATCAAGGATCAGCTGGGGCGCGTGCGCGATCAGCTCAACGAGGTGGGCAAGAGGGCGCCCATCTTCGGGCCGCAGCACGAGCAGATGCTGCAGCAGGCGCAGGACGGCATGGGCCAGGCCGAGCACCGCCTGAACCGCGGCGAGCCGCGCGGCGCCCAGGCTGGCGAGCAGCAGGCGCTGGAGAAGCTGCAGCAGTTCGAGGACGCCATGGAGCAGCTCGCCAAGAAATCGGCCCAAGGCAGCAGCGGCGGCGGGTTGCCCATGCCGTGGGGCGAGCCCTCGGGAGAGGGCGACGAGGAGGGCGAATCAGACTCCGTGCGCCATGACCACGTCGACATCCCCGACGCGGAGTCGTCGCGCGCGCCGGCGGAGTTCCGCAAGGAGCTGCTCGACGCCATGAAGCAGGCGCCGCCCGAGAAGTACAAAGAGCGCGTCAAGCAGTACTACGAGGAGCTGGTGAAGTGATCGCGCTCTTACTCGCCCTTTCGCTCACGGCGCCCAAGGCGGACCTGCGCTCCATCGCCGAGAAGATCGAGTTGGACCTCGAGGCGTGGGACGTCCCCGGCGCGGCCAAGGGGGTCGACGAGCTGGTGCAGGCTTATCCCGACTCGCCCGAGTCGGCGTACTTTCGTGGGCGCGTCCTCTTCGAGCAGGGCAAGTACGACGAGGCGGTCAAGGCGTTCCGCCAGGCGGGCGAGCGAGGCGTCACGCCCGGCACGTATGACGCGCTCTTGCGCCGCGGCACTTCGCAGGTCGAGAACGACGCCAGGCTGGCCCGCGCCGCCGCCGAGGAAACCGCCAGCGACGAGACGTTCGAGAGCGAGCACTTCGTCTTGAAGACCCGGCCCGGCAAGGACACGCTGCTCGCTCCCTACGCGCTGGCCGCGCTGGAGAAAGCCTACGCGGGGCTTACCAAGGACCTCGGCGTCGTCCCGCCGGGGAAAGTGCGCGTCGAGATCTACGACAGCGCGCGCTCGCTCGCGCACGTCTCGCCACTGACCGTCGAGCAGATCAAGGCCAGCGGCACCATCGCGCTCTGCAAGTACAGCCGGCTGATGATCACCAGCCCCAAGGCGCTCTTGCGCGGCTACCCCTGGCTCGACACCGTCAGCCACGAATTCGTCCATTACCTCGTCACGCAGAAGGGCCGGAACACCGTGCCCATCTGGCTGCAGGAGGGGCTGGCCAAGTTCCTCGAGACGCGCTGGCGGGGCACACCGGGGCTGGCGGTCGACGACGTGTCGCTGCAGCTGCTGCAGGACGCGGCCCGAAAAAACAAATTGATTCCCTTCTCGCGCATGCACCCGTCCATCGCCATGCTGCCCACGCAGGAACAGGCCGCGCTGGCCTTCGCCGAGGTGGAGGCGGCCATCCGGCTCCTCTACCAGCGCGGTGGGCAGGCGGCGCTGACCGAGCTGGTGTCGTCGATGGCGTCGGGGTTCAGCGATCAGCAGGCCGTGGCGCAGGCCTACGGAAAGAGCTTCAAGGAGTTCGAGGCCGACTGGCGCGCCGAAGTGATGAAGTCCCGCGCCAAGGCCACGTCGCAGAAGAACGTGCGGCCGATGGTCGCGCGCAAGTTGGTCTTCAGGGAGGACGCCAGGGGACGCACTGAACCACCCGCGTTGCAGACCGCCGCGCCACACGGGTCCGAGTTGGAACCCGACGACACGGAAACGAAACGTGCCATCCGGCTTGGGGAGATCTTCTACGGTCGGGGACGCTGGGCTGCGGCGGTGCACGAGTACGGGCGTGCGCGAGCGCGGTTGCCGCGGGACATTCCCCTGGTTTCGCGACGCTACGCATTTGCACAGGCAAAGCTCGGGCACTACTTCGAAGCGGAGGCTGCTCTTGCCAAGGCCGTCGAGCTCGATCCAGAGGACGAAGCGCTGCAAGTGCTCTACGGCGGGGTGCTGAAGGAGCTGAAGAAGTTCGACAAGGCGAAGATCGCACTCGAGAACGGCATCGCGATCGATCCGTTCGATCCAGACCTCCATATCATCTACGTCGAGGTGGCGCGGGGCCTCGAGGATAAGGCGCTCGAGGAGCGCGAGAAGAAAGCCTACGCGCTCTCTACCGGCGCGGGTGTAAAGGACAGGTGATGAGCGAAGTCCCCGCAGTGACCAACGGCGCACAGACCTCGATGCCCGGCGACGCCGAGCTGATCGAGGAGCTGGCCCGCGCGCGCGGCCGCATCGCAGCGGAGATCGCCAAGCGCGTGGTGGGCCAGGAAAAGGTCATCGAGCAGCTGCTCATCGCGCTCTTCTCGCGCGGGCACTGCCTCTTCGTCGGTGTGCCGGGGCTGGCCAAGACGCTGCTCATCTCCACCTTGGCGGAGGCGCTGTCGCTCACCTTCAACCGCATCCAGTTCACGCCCGACCTCATGCCCAGCGACATCACCGGCACCGATGTGCTCGAGGAGGACCACACCACGGGCCGGCGCGCCTTCCGCTTCGTGCCGGGGCCGGTCTTCGCCAACGTGCTCTTGGCCGACGAGATCAACCGTACCCCGCCCAAGACGCAGGCGGCGCTGCTCCAGGCCATGCAGGAGCACCGCGTGACGGCGGGCGGACGCACGTATCCGTTGGACGAGCCGTTCCTCGTCTTCGCCACGCAAAACCCCATCGAGCAGGAAGGCACGTATCCCTTGCCCGAGGCGCAGCTCGACCGCTTCATGTTCATGGTCGACGTCGACTACCCGAGCGCCGACGAGGAGGTGCAGATTGTCCGCGCCACCACCTCGGGCGCGCAGCCTTCCGTCGACAAGGTCCTCTCGCCGCAGCAGATCCGCAGCTTGCAGGAATTGATCCTGCGCGTGCCGGCCGCCGAGCACGTCATCCGCTACGCGGTCGACCTGGTGCGCCGCACGCGCCCTGCCGGGTCGGCGGGCAAGCACGTCAAGGATCACGTGAGCTGGGGAGCGGGCCCGCGCGCCTCCCAGGCGCTCATCCTCGCCGGCAAGGCGCGCGCCGCGCTCGCGGGCAGGCCGGCCGCTTCCGTCGAGGACGTGCGCGCCCTGGCCGAGCCGGTCTTGCGCCACCGCGTGTTGACCAACTTCCACGCCGAAGCCGAGGGCGTCGACTCGCGCAAGGTGATCGCGGAGCTGCTGAAAGATACCAGGCCGTGAGGAGGCCTCGGGCCTCGGGCCTCAGACCTCGGGCCGCATGACGCTGGATCCGGCACTTCTTGCACGACTAGGGCCTCTCCAAGTGCGTGCCCGCAAAGTGATGGAGGGCATCCTCACCGGCCTGCACAAGTCGCGGCACCACGGGCAGTCCGTCGAGTTCAGCGAGCACAAGGAGTACGCGCCGGGCGACGAGATCCGGCACATCGACTGGCGCGCCTTCGCCAAGCTCGACAAGTACTACGTCAAGCGCTTCGAGATGGAGACCAACCTGCGCGCGCTCCTGGTGGTCGACGCCAGCGGTTCGATGGCCTTCGGCCGCGGCGCGATGACCAAGCTGCAGTACGCGGCGGTGTGCGCGGGCGCGCTTGCTTACTTGTTGTCGCGGCAGGGAGACCAGGTCGGCCTCTGCATCGCGGGCGACGCCGAGGCCGGCTCGACCGAGCGGCTTCCCGAGGGCGTGCGCAGCTTCACGCCCTTCGCCGCTTCTCCCGCGCACGTGCAGGAGATCTTGCGGCGGCTCGAGTCGGCTCAGGGCCGCGGCCCGACGCTCTTGCCCGGCGCGCTCGATTTCGCCGCGGAGAAGGCGGGGCGGCGGGCGCTGGTGATCGTGCTCAGCGACCTGTTCGACGCGACCGAGCGCGCCGTGCCCGCCTTGAAAATGCTGCGCTCGCGCCGGCACGACGTGCTGCTCTTGCAGACCCTCGACCGGGAGGAGCTGGACTTTCCCTTCGACGATCCGACGCGCTTCCTCTCCATGGAGGACGACCGCCAGATCGAGGCGCAGCCGCGGCAGATCCGCGAGAGCTACCTGGGCGAGTTGCAGCGCTTCCTCGAGAGCACCCGGCGCGAGTTGGCCCGGGCCGACGTGGAGGTGGAGCAGATCGCCACCGACGCGCCTCCCGACCGCGTGCTCCTCAAGCTGCTCGCCCGGCGGGAGGCGGCCTAGATGGACCGCCTTGCTTTCGCGCACCCGGCGTATCTGTGGGGGCTCCTGGCCGTCGCGCTGCCGATCCTGGTCCACCTCTTCAACCAGCGCCGGCCGCGGCCGCTGGCGTTCGGGGCCATCGAGTTCGTGCTGCGCTCGCAGCGCCAGCGCGCGCGCCGGCTGCGCTTGCGGCAGATCATCCTGCTGGCCTTGCGCTGCCTGCTCATCGCGGCGGTGGCGCTGGCGCTGGCGCGGCCCTCGTTGAAACCACGGGGAGCGCAGGCCGCCCACACCACGGGGCCGCAGGCGACCGCGCTGGTGCTCGACGCGTCGCTCTCGATGCGCTACCGGCTCGGTTCGAAAACGCTCTTCGCCCGCGCCCGCGACGAAGCTCTGGCCGCGCTCGACCGCTTGGGCCCCGACGAGCCGGCCGCCGTCGGGCTCTGCGCCGGCCCGGCGGGATTCGTGGGGAGCGGGATGGGCGCGCCCTCGTTCGATCGCACCGCCGCGCGCCGCCTGTTGCAGTCGGCGCAGCCGAGCTATTTGAGCAGCGACTTGACGGGCTGCCTCGCCGCCGCCGCGCGCGCGCTCGGCGAGAGCCCCGTGCCCGGCAAGCGCATCATCGCCTTCAGCGAGCTGGCGGCGCACTCCATCCGCCTCGACGCGCCGCCACCGCTGGTGCCGCCGGGTCCCGCCGCGCCGGGGCAGCCCGCGCCGGCGGCAGGGATCCGTCCCACCGTCGTCCTCGTCGACGCGGCCCAGGGGCAGGAATTGCCCAACGTCGCCATCGCCGCCACTGCCGTGCGGCCCTCGGCGGCTCTGGGCCCGCGCGGGTACGAGGTGGTCGCGACCATCGCCAACCACTCGGCCCGCGCTGTCTCCGGCCTGCAAGTCTCGCTGCGCATCGGGCAGCAGACGCTGGCCAAGGGCTTCGTCGACGTGCCGGCGCGCGCGACGGCCAAGAAGACGCTGGGCGCTGTGCTGCCGGCGGGCGTGACGCTGGGGCGCGTCGAGCTGGTGCACGACGAGGCGGGCGGTCTCGACGAGGACGACGAGCAGGACTTCGTCGTGCACGTTCCGCGCGACGTGAAGGCGCTCATCGTCGACGGCGCGCCCTCGTCCTTGCGCGCGCGCGACGAGGCCTTCTTCGTCGAGGCGGCGTTGGCGCCGGCCCGCACCGGAGGCCGCATCACCTCGCAGACCCTCGATGCCGACGCGGCCGCCAACGCTTCACTCGACGGCGTCGACATGGTGCTGCTCCTCAACGTCCCCGCGCCGCAGCGGGCCTTCGCCGAGAGGCTGCGCTCTGCCGTCACGCACCGGGGGATGGGGCTCTTCATCGCGCTGGGCGATCACGTCGATCCCGACGCCTACAACGACGCCTTCGGCGATCTGCTGCCGCGTCCGCTGCACCTGATCAAGACGGCCGCCGAGCCCGGCGCGCAGGACGCCGCCGACCACGCCGCGCGCTTCGGCGTGGTGGAGTGGTCGCACCCGCTCTTCCGCATCTTCGGGCCCGCCGCGCGCGAGGGCCTGGAGAGCGCGCGCACCTTCCGCTACGCGCTGCTCAAGCCCGACCCGGGCGGCCAGGCGCACATCCTCGCCTCGTACGACGACGGCGCGCCAGCGCTCATCGAGGGGCGGCTCGGCGCGGGCCGCGTGCTGCTCTATACCAGCTCCGCCTCGCGCAGCTGGAGCGACTGGCCCATCCGCGTCAGCTTCCTGCCGGTGCTGCAGCAGGCGGTGAGCTGGCTGGCGAGCGCGCTGGAAGAAAAATCTCCCGCGCCGGCCCTGGCGGGCGACGAGCGCGCCGTCCCCGCGCCCCAGGGGCTCGCCGTCGCGCAAGTGCTGGGGCCCGACGGAAAGCCGGTCCCGATGCGGCGCGAGAAGCAGATCGAGGCCGACGCGGTGGTCGGGCCGCTGCAGCTTCCCGGCCTGTACCGGCCGCAGGTCGGGCCGCCCAAGGGCACGCCGCACGAGGAGCTCTCGCTCTTCTTCGTGGCCACGCTCGACCCCAAGGAGAGCGACCTGCGGCGCGTCGACGAGGCGGAGCTGAAGGCGCAGCTGGGCGGAGCGGGCTCGGCCCAGGTGGCCGCATCGGCGGAAGCCGCACAGGGCGCGCACGGCACGCCCCTCTGGAGCGGGCTGCTGCTCCTCGGCGCTTTGGCGCTCTTGGGTGAAGGCGCTCTCACTCGTCGCTAGAGCTTCCGACGCGGGACCGGGTTCGTGTACGTTCACGGGGAGGGGGACGGGGACGGGAACGTCCCACGGACCGTGGTACGTGAACCGTACCCGTCCGCGTGCCCGTCAACGTACACGCTCCCGGTCCCGCGCCCGGTTTTTCACAAAAAAAATAATTTTTTTATTTTCACCGGACTTCACAGGTCTTTCACGTCCACCAATTCCCAGTGCGCGTCCTCGACGAGCCCGACGCCGGCCGCGTACGTCTCGGTGTACTTGCGCAGCACCTTCTTGCCCTGCTTCTGCACGACCGACAGCACGAGACAGTCCGCGAAGCTCCTCCCGGCCGCCTTGCACGCGCCGCCCGCACTCTTCACCGTGCGGTCCAGCTCGACGCTCCCGCGCGGCTCCTTCCACGACGAGCCGACGCCGATCGGCGCGGGCAGGACCAACCGCGGCATTGGGTGCGCGGCGGCCTGGGGCCCTTCCGCCCCGGCCTGCACGCTGAAGATGCCGTCCCGGCGCAGCTGGTAGGTGATCTCCGTCGCGGGCCGCGCCCTGCGGCCCACGATCATCGTGCAGCTCTCCTTCAGCGAGCCGGCCGAGAGCGAGTCGCGCGGCTTCGACTCCAGCACTTCACACGACGCGCCGGCCGGCGGCTCGTCCTTGGCGCCCCTGGCCGTGCTCTGGTAGACGCGCAACAGGCCTGGGCGCGCGGCGAACCAGTGCGTCGGATCGAGCCTCGGCCCCCTGGGACGCCCGCGCGGCGTCTTGCGCGCGGCCGCTGCCAATGGAAGCAGCAGCGCGAGCGCTGCCAGCCGCTTCACGCCTGCCGCTCCGTGGGGTCGCGCCGCTGCTCCCGGGCGGCGCTCTGCTCATCCTTGAGCTGCGCGGCGAAGCGGCGGTTCTCCTCGGTGGCGCAGGCGCTGGCGGTGGTTGTCGGGTCGACGGTCGAGGCGGGCCGGGCGAATTTCTGCAGCGTCTCGACGCGCGCGGCCGCCTCGGCCAGCCGCTCGCGCGGGAGTGGCCCGGCCCGCGCCCCGCGCGCGATGGCGTCGATGGCGTCGTGCTGCAGCTGCAGCGTGTGGCACACCAGGACCGCGTCGCAGCCCGCGCCGACGGCCAGCTCGGCCGCGTCCGGCACGCCCCAGATCTCCGAGATGGCCTTCATCTCCAGGTCGTCGGAGATGCAGCAGCCCTTGAACTCGACGTCCTTGCGCAAGAGCTCGAGCGAGACGGGCGAGAGCGTCGCCGGCAGCCGATCGAACGCCTCGAAGCGCACGTGCGCCGTCATCACGCTGGCCAGCCCCGCCCGCGCCGCCGCCACGAAGGGCACCAGCTCCACCGCCCACAAGCGCTGCTTGTCGTGCGCCAGCCGCGGCAGCGTGAGGTGCGAGTCCTGCGAGGTGTCGCCGTGGCCGGGGAAGTGCTTCACGCAGGAGGCGACCTTCTCCTGCTCGAGCCCCTTGCCGAACGCCACCCCGAGCCGGGCGACGCGCCGCGGGTCGCGGCTGAAGGAGCGGTCGCCGATGACCGGGTTGCGCGGGTTGGTGTCGACGTCCACCACGGGCGCGAAGTCGAGATCGATGCCGCACGCCGACAGCTCGCGGGCGATGAGCCGGCCGACTTTTTCCGCCAGGGCGGTCCCGTTCAGGCCGAGGATGCCCCCCTGTTCGTCGAGCTGGCCGAGCCGGCGTGCGCTCGGCCACTCGGTCCAGAAGGGCGCGCGCAGCCGCTGCACGCGGCCGCCCTCCTGATCGACGCAGATGAGCAAAGGGCTTCCGGCGGCGTCCTTCAGCGTGCGCGACAACTCGGCCACCTGCGCCGGATCTTTCACGTTGCGGGCGAAAAAGATCACGCCCCCCACGCCGCGCCGGATCAGCTCCAGTTCCTCCGCCGTCGGTGAAGTGCCTGCGATGCCGACGAAGACGCAGCGGGCCGCCTGGTGCTCGAGATCCTGCATGCGTGCCTCCGCGGAACGAGGCGCGCACTGTCGCATGCCGGGATGTAGCGGGAAAGCCCGTGTGTTGTCTTGGGGAAGCGCGGCCGCACCGTGGGCGCGCATCGTGGGCGCGCATCGCAAATATTTGATTACCCGACACTTTTGTTGCCGGGCAGGCGAGTGCTTGGTACCATCAGATCAAGAGCGGGGAGGGAGTCGAGTGCTGGCACGGATGTCGCGCTGGATTGTCGTGATGGCCGTGGTTGCTCTGTCCCAGGCGGCTCGCGCCGCCTCGGGCGAGCGCGAGGCGCTGCGCAAGGCCGTCGATCAACTTCTCGCGCAGCCGCCCCTGGCGGGTGCCCACGTGTCGATCGAGGTCGACGCGCTCGAAGACGGCCAGCCCGTGGTCTCGCGCAACGCCGACGATCTGCTCAACCCGGCCTCCAACACCAAGCTGATCACCAGCGCAGCGGCGCTGTTGCGGCTCGGGCCCGAATATCGCTTCACGACGGATTATCTGAGCGAGCGAGCCATCCAGCACGGCCGCGTGGGCACCTTGTACGTGAAGGGCCGCGGCGATCCCTCGGTGAACACCGAGCGCCTCGACGCGCTGGCGGCCGATCTCTGGCACCGCGGTCTGCGCTCCGTGCGCGACATCGTGCTCGACGACTCGTTCTTCGATCGCGAGGAGTTCGGGCCGGGCTGGGAGCAGGAAACGAGCGACAAGGCCTGGGCCGCCGGCGTAGGCGCACTCTCGCTCAACCACAACACCGTCGCCGTCTACATCACGCCGGCCGACCGCGCCGACTCGCGCGCCCGCGTCGAGGTCGAGCCCGACACGCGCGACTACTTCATCATCGAGAACCGTGTCACCACCGTCCGCCAGAACGGCCGCCGCAAGCTGCGGCCGCACGCCCTCATCGAGGGCGAGCGCACGCGCATCGTGGTCGAGGGCCGCATCCCCAAGGCCGGAGAGCCGGTGGTGCTCTCCCGGCGCGTGGGCGATCCCACCTTCTACTACGGCCAGACGCTGCGGCTGATGCTCAAGAAGCGCGGCATTCGCGTCTCGGGGCGCGTCAAGCGCGGAACCGCGCCGGCGAGCGCGGTGCTGCTGCAGTCCTACGAGTCGTCGTCGCTGGCGGAGATCGTCCGCGACATGAACAAGGTCTCCTCGAACTTCATCGCCGAAATGCTGGTGAAGACCTTGGGCGCAGAGCTGAAGGGGTCGCCGGGGAGTTGGGCCAAGGGCCTCGATGTGGCCGAGGATCTCCTCGGCGAGCTTGGCCTGCCGCGCGGGACCTACGTGCTGAAGAACGGCAGCGGCCTCAACGACACCAACCGGTTCTCGGCGCGCCAGATGGCTACCCTGCTGGGCGCGATGTGGAAGCGCTTCCCGGTGGCGGCCGAGTTCGTCGCCTCGCTGGGGATCGCGGCTCGCGACGGCACGATGCGGCTGCGCATGGAAGGTACCGACGCCGCGGGCCGTCTGCGCGCCAAGACGGGGACGCTGGAGCACGTCACCGCGCTCTCGGGCTACGTGCAAAGCCTGGGGGGCGAGCGATTCGCCTTCTCCGTGCTGGTCAATGACTGGAGCGGCCGCAGCGGGCCGATCATCACGTCCATCGACCGCCTCGGCGCCATGCTGGCCGCCATCGGCGCTCCCGAGGGGGGCGCGCGCGAAGCGGCGCTGGTCTCGCTGCAACAGCTCTCGCCGCAGGACGCGCAGCCGGCCGAGTTGAAGGCGCGCATCGCGACGTACGCGGCGCTCTCGTCGGCGCACGACAAGAAGAACCTGCCCTTCCTGCGCTCGGCGCTGCGTACCGAGCGCGACCCGCTCTTGCGCGTGGTGCTGGCCGACGCCGTCTATCGGAGCGATCCGGAGCAGGGCGGCGGCGCGCTGCTCGAGGCCATGCCTGCCTCGCCCGATCTCTTCTTGCGGCTTCGGAGCGTGGGGCGCGAGTTGGCGCTGCCGGTGCCGGCGGTCTCTTCGCTGCTCGACCTGGCGGTGGACGGCAGCGCCGAAGCGCTGGCGCGGCTCATGGCGCTGGCGCCGCTGGCGCGCGGGCCGCAGCACGACGAGCAGCTCGAAGCGATCCTGAGCGACGGCCTCGTCGAGGTGGGTGAGGCGTCCCCCGACGAGATGCTGGCCGCGCTGCGGGCCGCGCCGGCGCCGCAGGCCCATGCGGCGGTGGAGTTGACGGCCATCGGGCTGGTCCAGGCCGGCAGCGACGTGGGCCGTTATCCGCTCGCGCGCGTGCTGCGGCTCGCCGCGGGCGGTTCGGGCGCGCTGCTTCCGCAGATGGAAGACTGGCTGGCGGTCCTCGAGCACCGCGAGTTGCCCGCAAAAGAAAGCGCCCCGGCGAGCCCCGCTCCGGCGCCTGCCGCGACCGTCACGGCCGCCGTCGTTTCGTCCGCTCCGCCGGCGGCCGCTCCCGCCGTGGTTTCCGCGCCGCCAGCTCCCCTGACTCCGGCGGCAGCCCCCGTCGCCGCGCCGGCCATCGCGCCGGCGGCACCGTCAGCTCCCGCAGCCTCGCCCGAGAATCCAGCGGCCCCCAACACCGTGCCCTCCGCGGTTCGCCCTGCCCCTGCACCGGCCGGTCCGGCGGCGACACGCGTCGGGCCTTCCGTCCTCGCTCCACCGGCTCCCGCTCCCGACTCGGGCAAGTCTGCGGTGCCTGCAAAAAGCTGTGGCCCCGATCCCTCTTGCCGTCCCGCCGCGGAAGCCTCGCGGCCGGGCGGGGGTTAGGCCAACCTAGCATCCGATGTCAGGCCCCTGTGTTACGGTGCCCGCGTCTTTCTCAAAGCGAGGCGAGCATGGCGGGCAGCGGTGTCAACAAGGTGATCCTCATCGGCAACCTGGGCCGGGATCCCGAGGTCCGGTACACGCCGGGCGGTCAGGCGGTGGCCAATTTCACCGTCGCCACCAACGAGAACTGGACCGACAAGCAGGGTCAGAAGCAGGAACGCACCGAGTGGCACAAGATCGTCGTCTGGGGCAAGCTCGCCGAGCTGTGCGGCGAGTACCTCTCCAAGGGCCGCCAGGCATATATCGAGGGTCGGCTGCAGACCCGCGAGTGGACCAACAAGGAAGGCGCCAAGCAGTACACCACCGAGGTGGTGGCCAACCAGGTCGTGTTCCTCTCCGGCGGCGAGCGCGGCCAGGGCCGCGGAGCCGGCCGCCAGGGCGGCGCCCCGGCCGACGACGTCGGCCCCCCTCCCCCAGAGATGGATCAGGGCCCGGCCGCTGGCGGACCGAAGAGCGGCGAGGACGACATCCCGTTCTAGCAGGGCCCAGCTTCAGCCTGTCATCAGCGCCAGGCGGATCTCCGCCAGCGCCGCGGCAAAAGGCAGGCGCTTGCGAACCGCGACCACGTCGCCGCCGGCGCCCGTCGCCGCAGTGCGGATGGCCTCGAGCTTGTCCGCCCCGATGAGTCGGGCCACGTCGAACGAGCGCCCCTGCCGCGCTCCGTCGGCGAGCTGCGACGCGACCTGCGCGACCGGCCTGTTGAGGCGCCGGCAGATCTCCGCCAGCGTCGCGCCCTGGGCGCAAAGGGCCCAGAGCTCGTCGGGAGCGCGCGGCGGCTCATCCGCCGGCGCATCATCGACGGCCGGCGGCACCTCGTCGAGCCACCGGGGAGGCGCCCCCACGGCGGCGCGCAGTGCAAGGGCGGGCTCGCGCACCATGGGGGCCGGCCGCGCTGCTCCCGTGATGGCCACGACGCGCTCGCCGTACCGCTGCCAGCGTCCGGGCCCTGCTCCCTTGACGGCGAGGAAGGTGCGCTCGTCGTTGGGCAGCGCGCGAGCCAGCTCGCGGAGCGTAGCGTCGTGGAAAACGACGTAGGGAGGCACTCTAGTCTCTCGCGCCAGCTCGGTGCGCAGCGCGCGCAGCTTCTCGAAGATCTCGACGTTGAACGGCCCTTCGGCCTCGACGCTCCTTGCGGCTTCGCCGTTGCGCGGCTTGCGGCCCCGCTCGGGCAAGGCCTCGGGGGCGGGCGCGCGGCTTCCCACGCAGCTCTCGCACGCCTTGCAGTCGCGAGGCACCTCGCTGTCGCCGAAGTACCGCAACAAGTTCTGGCGCCGGCATCCCCGCGTATCGGCAAAGCGGACCAGGCGATCGAGCATTTGCCGCTCGCGCGCGACGCGCAGCTCGAGCAACTCGAAGTCCACCGCCAGCTCGGCAGCCGCGACCGACGGCGTGGCGACCGCGAATTGGGAACCTCGGCCGCGGCCGCGCTCGAGGTGGCCCGCGCTCTCCAGGAGCCGGACGGCGCTCTGCAATTCGGACGGGGTGGTCGAGCTGGCCCGTGCCAACTCGTCGATGGTTCCCTGCCCGAGCCGGCGCGCCTCTTCCCAAGCCGTAGCCACCAGGTCCCGCGAGGGCCGCCCCCCCTCGATCATCCGCCTCTGCATCATGACGTCGGCGAAGTTGAAGAGCAGCAGCGCGAGGCTCTCGCTCCCGTCGCGGCCGGCGCGCCCGATCTCTTGGTAGTAGGCCTCCAGCGAGCGCGGCGCGTCGAAATGCGCCACGAATCGGATGTCGGCCTTGTCGACCCCCATGCCGAAGGCGTTGGTGGCGACGATCACGGCCGCCTCGCCGCGGAGGAACTTGTCCTGCACGGAGGTGCGCTCGTCGTCCTCCATGCCGGCGTGATAGCCGGCCGCATCGATGCCCGCCGAGCGCAGCGCGGCGACCACCTTCTCCACGTTCCTGCGCGTGGCCGCGTAGACGATGCCGGGCCCGCCGCCTCGCGCGAGCGCCACCAGCCGCCCGAGCTTGTCCTTGTCGCCCGAGACGCGCAGCACCTCGATGAAGAGGTTGGGCCGATCGAAGCCCGCGACGAAAACCTTGGGATCGCGCAGTTCCAGCGCGTCGGCGATGTCGCGCCGGACTTCGGGCGTAGCGGTGGCGGTGAGGGCGAGCACGCGCTCCGCTCCCAGCGCCGCCCGCGCCTGCGCGATGCGCTGGTACTCGGGCCGAAAGTCGTGGCCCCAGGCCGAAATGCAGTGCGCCTCATCGACCGCGAGCAGCGGCACCGAGATGCCCGCCATGGCGCTGAGAAACGAGGGCGACTTGAATCGCTCGGGCGCGACATACATCAGCCGGTACTCCCCGCGCCGAAGGGCCGCCTGGCGCTCCTGTCGCTCTGCATCCGCCAGGGAGCTGTTGACGAAGGTGGCCGCGATGCCGCGCGCGCGCAGGGCGTCGACCTGGTCCTTCATCAGGGCGACGAGGGGCGAGACGACCACCGTCGTGCCCTCGAGCAAGAGCGCCGGCAGCTGGTAGCAGAGGCTCTTCCCACCCCCGGTGGGGAGGATGGCGATGGTGGGCCGGCCCGACAGCACCGACCGCACGATCGCCTCCTGTCCCTTGCGGAACGCGCCGTACCCGAAGTGATGCTTGAGCGACGCTTGAAGATCGATCTCCATCCCGCTCCTCCTTATCCCACGCCCAGGCGCGGAACGAGTGAAACCGGTTCGGGCGGCGGGCAGCGGCCCTCGGCCGCGCTGTGGAAGCCCACTTCGGCCAGAACAAGGTGATCGACGACCTTGATACCCAGCGCGTGGCCGGCCTCGTTGAGCAACAACTCCATGCGCGAGTCCTCGGCGGAAGGCGTGGGGTCGCCCGAAGGATGGTTGTGAGCGAAAGCCACCATCGGCGCGCCCAGCGCCAGCACGGGAGCGAACGCCTCGCGCGGCATCACCGAGCACTGCGTGAGGCCGCCCGCCGCGATGCGGATGCAGCGCAACTCCTCGAGGCGCGCGTTTAGCAGCACCCCCCAGAATTCCTCGTGCGGTAGCCACGCCAGGCGTGCCCAGAGGAGCTGGGCCAGGTCGCGGGCATGCAGCATGCGGCGGCGCTCGGCCGGCGCCGCGAAGGCGACGCGCTTCCCCAACTCGAGCGCCGCGAGGACCCGCACCGCCTGCGACTCGCGCATCGTCGCCAGCAATTCGGCGCCGGCGAGTCGTCTCAGGGAAACCAGTCCGCCGGCGAGCAGCTGCTCTGCGGCAATGTCGGCGCGCTCACCGATGATGGCGCAGAGCAGCTCGCGCTCGCTCATCGAGGACGGCCCTTCGCTCAGGATGCGATGTTGCGGCTGCATGCGCCGGGCATTTGCAGCGCGCATGCCAGCCGCGTTTAGAGGGAGGGGTCCGAAGACGAGCCACCCAAAACGAGACCGGGGGTCCATTTCGCGACAAAAAATAATTATTTTTTTTACCGGGACCGACACGACTCCGCTGGCGGGGCCGGGTGCTAGAAGCGCGCCGAGAGGGCGAAGAAGGCCTTGATCTTGTCGTTGGTCTCGCGCAACCGCGCGGAGAGCGTGCGCACGAACGTCCAGAGCAGCTCGTAGGCGAGATCCTTGTGCAGGAACATCAGCTCTTCCAGGTCGGCCTTTTGGATGACGTAGAGCGTGCAGGGCATGTGGGCCGTCGCGTCGGCCGAGCGCGGCGTGTCGTCGATGAGCGCCATCTCGCCGAAGTAGCTGCCCGGCTCGAGGATGGCGAGCGCCTCCTCCCCCACTCCCGGCACCATCTTGGAGATGCGCACCTTTCCCGAAGCGATCAGGTACATCTCGGTCCCCACCTCTCCCTCGTGGAAGATCTTCTCGTTCGCGCGCACCTGCTTCTGGGCGGCGATGGCCGCGACCTTCCCCAGATGGTCGGTGGTCAGATTCGCGAAGAGAGGGATCTTCTTGAGCTGGGCGGCATCCACGTTCGGACTGTAGCAGAACAGGTTGGACCGCGCGCATTTTCGGGGGTTCCCGATTAGACTCCGCGCCTCCATCGAGGAGGATGTGTGGAGCACCACCAGGTGGTCATCATCGGATCCGGGCCGGCCGGATACACCGCGGCCATCTACGCGGCGCGCGCGAATCTCAAACCGGTCCTCTTCTCCGGCCTGCAGCCCGGGGGCCAACTCACCATCACCACGGACGTGGAGAACTATCCCGGCTTCCCCAAAGGCATCCTCGGGCCCGAGCTGATGGAGCTGTTCCGCGCCCAGGCCGAGCGCTTCGGCACGCAGGTCATCGACGGCATCGTCACGAAGGTCGACCTTTCCAAGCGGCCCTTCCGCGTCTGGGGCGAGGGGAAGGAGCTCCTCTCCGAGACGGTGATCATCGCCACCGGCGCCTCGGCCAAGTGGCTCGACATCCCCAGCGAGAAGCTGCTCTCCGGCCACGGCGTCTCGGCCTGCGCCACCTGCGACGGGTTCTTTTTCCGCGGCAAGGACGTGGGCGTGGTGGGCGGCGGCGATACCGCGATGGAGGAGGCCGGCTTCCTCAGCAAGATGGCTTCCAAGGTGACGGTCATCCACCGCCGCGACAAGCTGCGCGCCTCCGCGGTGATGCAGCAGCGGGCCCAGGCCAACCCCAAGATCGGTTGGGCTTTGAACCAGGAGGTGGACGAGGTCCTGGGAGACAAGAAGTCGGGCGTGCGCGGGGTGCGGACCAAGGACACGCTCACCGGAGAGACGCGCGAACTTCCCCTGGGCGGGTTGTTCATCGCCATCGGCCACGACCCCAACACGCAGCTCTTCAAGGGGCAGCTCGACATGGACGCCGTGGGCTACGTCAAAATCGTGCCGGGGACCTCACGCACCAGCGTGCCGGGCGTGTTCGCCGCGGGCGACGCGGCCGATCCCACCTATCGCCAGGCCGTCACCGCCGCCGGCACGGGCTGCATTGCGGCCATGGACGCCGAGCGGTTCATCAGCTCTGGCGGAACGCATTGAGAGGCGTCAGCGCCGCTGCTTCTTCGTTGCTCGGCGCGCGGTGAGCGGCTCTGCCGCCCGGGGCCCAGCTTCTCCCTCGCGGTTCCACGAGCCGCTGCGCCCGCCGCTCTTGTGCACCAGGCGCACCGAGGTGATCTCCATCCCGCGGTCGGTGCGCTTGGCCATGTCGTAGATGGTCAGCGCCGCGGCCATGGCGGCGGTGAGCGCTTCCATCTCCACGCCGGTGCGCTCGACGGCGTGCACGCGCGCTTCGATGCGCACCACGCCCGCGCTCTCGTCACAGGCCACATCGACGTCGGCTCCGGCCAGCGCGATGGGGTGGCAGAGCGGCAGGATGTCCGGCGTCCGCTTTGCCGCCATGATCCCCGCGAGACGCGCGGCGGCGAGCGCGTCGCCCTTCTCCAGCCGGCCCTCGTTGAGCAGCTTGAGCGTATCGGGCGAGCAGCGCAGCTCGGCGCGCGCAATCGCCACGCGATCGGTGCGCTTCTTCTCCCCCACGTCGATCATTTTCATGGCGCGCTCGCTGAAAGAGTGGGGGGTCCAGGGGGGAGGTCATCCTCCCCCCTGGTGGAGGCGCCAAAGGCGCCGGATCTCGAGCGGTACATCACGGCAGAGCGTTTGGCCTCAAAGACCCCTGTCACGTAACTGCTCATCATCTTCGCCGTTCAAGTGACCCACTTCGTGCATGAGCGTGTCCCGCACTTCGCGGTGCAGCTCCTCATCGTTGTGGGCGGCGCGGGCGAGGTTGCGTCGGTAGAGGAAGATGGTGGGCCGCGCGCGCTCGGCGGCGCTTTCCGGCGGCGGGCGGAAGAGCCCGAGGATGCCGGGGGAGAGCGGCGGGTCGGTGGCCACCAGATCGCTCACTTCGGGCAGGTCCTCGACGGCGAAGTTGGCCTTGGAGAGCCCTTGCCGGATCTCGGGGGGCAGCTTCTCCATCTCCTCCTGCACCACCTTCTGGAAGACGGAGGGCGGCGCCGAGGCGCTGGCCTTGAACGCGTCGGGGTCGAGCTTCTGCGCGCGGGCGAAGTGCGCGGCGGCCGCCACGTCGTCCTGCGCCCGCTCGGCGACGAGGCCCAGGTAATGCTCGGCCCAGGCGTCGGGTTCCTCGGCGGCCAGCCTGGACAGCTCGACCCTGGCCTGGTCGAAGCGGCACAGCTCGAAGAGGGCGACGCCCTTTTCCCGGCGCGCCTCGCGATCGCGCGGGTCGTGCTCCAGCGCGCGATTGGCGGCGGCCAGCGCGTCGGCGGGGCGGCCCAGATCGTCGAGCGCCATCGCCTGCAGCAGGAACAGCTCCTTGAGGAGCGCCTTGTCCTTGCCCTTGCTGGCGCGGGGAACCGCGCGATGCACGTAGGCTAGCGCCAGCTCGAGATCGTCGCGGCTCCCGAGCCTGCGCACGTGCAGGTCGGCCGCCGAGCGCAGCACCTCCGGATCGTCGGGGTCGAGCGCCAGCGCCCGCGCATAGGCGGTGCGCGCCTCCTCGATGTGTCCCAGCTCGGCGAGCGCCGCGCCGCGGAAGTGGTGCGCCGCCACGCTGGTCCCGTCGAGGCGGGTCGCCTCGCGAGCGCACTCCAGCGCGTCTTCGTAGCGGCCCTTCTCGAAGTCTCGGCTGGCCTGCTCCAGCACGTCGGGCAGGCCGGGCTCGCGGCCGCTTGCCATCTCCATGCACGGCGCGGGGGGCGCCTGCGGCCGGGTCGCCCGGGCGTCGTCATCGAGCGGCTTGGCCGTCGAGGCGGACGGCCCGCCTACGGCCGCTGCCTTCTGCTGCGGCGCCGCCGGGACGGCCGGAGCCACCGCGGCGGGCTGCTTGCGGCACGCCCCGGCGAGCAAAAGCACCACGGCAACGGCGATCGAGAGGCGGTGGCTGGGCGTCTTGGTCATCGCTTTCAAAACATAGCGTAAGAGCCGGCGCCTTCCCGGAAAGCGACCGGACGGGCGGAACCTACACCGTACCACAGCCGAGGAGGGCGGACAGGCCCTCGCCCGACAGTGTGTTCGGCTTCCGAGCGTTCCGCCAGTTTTCACGTCCGGCGGCGACGGAACAGCGCCAGGGCGCCCAGTCCGGCGAGCCAGCCCGCGCCCGTTCCCGTCGAGCAGCCCGAGCCAAAGCCGCCCAAGGTGACGCGCTTGTCGCCCCCAGGGTTGCCCGCGTCGGGCGCAGACCCGCCCGCGTCGGGGGCAGACCCGCCCGCGTCGGGCAAGCCGGTCCCTCCGTCGGTGCCGCCACCGGGCAGCCCTGCCGGATACGTGATCATGCCGGACTCGAACGTAGCCGAGACGGTCGTCCCGTTCAGCGTGACGCTCGTCGCGGTCAATGAGTAGGCGTGGAAGTCCGCGATCGAATCACCCGTGATGGCCAGCGTGGCGCCCTGCAGGTCCGCCTCAATGGACCTGGCGCTCCTGCTCGAGAGCAACTCGCGCGTGCCGCCCTGGTCAGCGATGCGCCCTGCGCCGAAGAGCGCAGCGCGCACCGGCGCCCCGGCGGCGTTGCGGGCCGCTACGCCGGCCAGCGAGCCCGTGAGCGCCAGGTCGCCGGCGGCCTGACCCGCGGAGCCGGTGCGGGAGAAGATCCAGCGCTCCTCCAACGCCGATCCGGGAGCGACCACTGCGCCTGCGCCGGGGTCCTGCGCCGAGAGCGCATCGATGCGTGCCTTCTGCGGCCAGGCCGACGTCGCCACCGGCACCAGCGCGGTGAGGAACTGCACCTGGGTGGCGGGGGCGGCGGGCCGCACACGCACCCAAGTGGTCGAGCCGCCGAGACCGGCCAAGTCGTTGTGGAGCGCGGTCTGCGATCCGGTGGTGGCGGTCCACTGCGCGGGCGAGACTACGCGCACGCCCAGCGACTGGCCGTTCTTGTTGATGCCCTGCACCCAGCCGTTGGCGGTTTCCACGGAGGCGCCGTCGGTGAAGTGGGAGATCCAGTCGAAGGCGTGCGGCGTCTGGGCCTGCAGGTCGTCGCGCACGAGGACGTATCTGCTGCGCGCCAACACCAGCACGCGATCCCAGCGGGTCAGGCCCACCGAGGAATCGAAGAGCGACGCGCCGCGGCCGCCGGCGATGGCGTAGTCGGCGGTGCCCACCGCGGTGAGCAGAGGGGATGCGTCGCGGTTCCAGAACCATGGGTTGGCGTACTCGGTGTCGGAGGTGCGCACTTCGCCAAGCTCGCCCTGCCCGTCGATGAGCATTCCGTTGTGGTAGGCGGTCTGGTTCGCCGGGTTGGCCCAGTGGAGGGAGCCGGCGGAGAAGCCCACCGTCTCGGGCGCGAGCCACGTTCCGTTGCCAAAGATCCAGAACGACATGGCGTCGTTGTGGTCGTGGCCCCAATTGAGCGAGCCGCCCGGCGCGCCGCCCGTCTTGATGCGTTCGAAATTCACCCGTCCGCCGTAGGGGCCCGCCTTGAAACCGACCGCCAGGTCACCCCTGTCCCACGAGCTGTGCAGGATGGCCCCCCCCGTGTCGGGGAGGTCGGCGTCGAGCGGCTGGGCATGCACGTCGGCCGGCACGACGGTCGGATCGTAGTAGAGGAACTCGAAGACCTCGTACCAGAGCTCAGGCACATTCGTCGCACGCGAGCCGCCGCCGAGCCAGCGCTGCGCCGCCGCGGCGGCCAGCGGATCGCGAAAACGAGCCGCGGTATAGCGCGCGACCTCCACCTGCTGCTGGTTGCTCCAGCCGCTGAAGTCGCCGGCGGGCAGGATCATCTGCCGCGGCACATCGGGGATCTCGTTGTAGAGGAGATACTTTCCCAGCCCGCGCAAAAGACCCATGTCGGTGTAGTCCGCCCCGGTGCGCGCCAGCGCCGTCCAGAAGGGCAGCGACATGGACAGGCCGTAGCCTTCGTAGCCGAAGCTCTCGTGGTAGGTGCCGTCGGAGATGGGCCCCAGCGCAAGCTTCAGCTTGGCGAGGTTGTCCTCCGCCAACTTCAGCCAGCCCGACGCGCGCGCGTCCTCGCCCTGCAGGGCCAAGGCGGCCATGCCCAGGCCGGCGGTCGCGATCCAGTTGTGGTTGCAGACGAAGTCCTCCGCGTACCAGGCGTTGGTCGTGGGCAGCGCCAGCGCGAGCTGGTTCGCCTCGTTGCCGATGCGCGCGGCGATCTGCTGCCGCTCCACATCGCTCAGGTACGAATAGATCCAGTCGTAGGCGGCGGAGGTGCCGCTCAGCATGTGGCCGATTTGCAGGCTGGAGAAGCTAGTTGACGTTGTCTCGCCGAACGACCAGTCGGGCCACGTCAGGTACGTCAAGAGCTGCTGCCGCGCCTTGGCGGCATAGGCCGTGTTGCCGGTCAGTTGGTAGGCGAACGCCCAGACCGCCACTTGGTTGCCGTAGAAGCGCAGGTCCCACACGATCGATGGGTCATTGATCAGCCCCGTGGGTGCGGGGTCGCCGAGATGCGCATCGAGGATTGAAGTGATGTGCGAAGCGATCTCGCGGTGCGAGCTTGCGGCGGCCTCACGCAGGGGCCCGACGTCGGTCTGTGAGAAAAACAACTGCGGGTGAGCGGCTGCGATGATGAGCGATAGGGCTGCCAGCAAGCTTGCCTCCTCCGACCGGTAGGTCGGCTGAGGCAAAACCCTACGTGGGCTTGCGGGGTTGGCTCAATGTAAGAAATCGACCACTAAGCCGTAGCCCAGGAAGACGAGCGGGCCCTCGGCGAGCGCGCGACGACAAAGGTCCGCGGGCAACCCGGCTTTTCGAAGCGCCTCGCTGGCTTTTGGCAGTGCCAGCAGATCGGTGGGGCCTTCTCCGATGTCGCTGGTGAGCACGATGCGCTCCGCGCCGTGCTTCGAGAGAAGAGCGGCCGCGGCCTGCGCCTCGATCCCCCCCGGCTGCACCGTGAGCCCCGCCCAGCAGCCGAAGCCGCGCACGAGCGGGAACGTCTCTTCGCTCACGTGGTCGATCATCACCTGCGACGGATCGAGCGGCGAGGCCTTGAGCACGGCGAGGAGTTGCCGCGTGCGCTGCAGCTTGTCCCTGGCGGGAGTGTGGACGATGGCCGGTTTGCGCAGCGCGGCCGCCAGCGCGAGCTGGCGCGCGAGGATCTCCTCCTCGCGCTCGCCGCCCTCGTGCAGGCCCAGCTCGCCCAGCGCCACCACGCGAGGGTCGTCGAAGTAATGCGGCAGCCGGTGCAGCAGATCGTCGACGCCGTGCCAGGGGATCCGTGCCGGGTGAAGGGCGAGCGCGACCAGCGGGCGGATGCCGGCCATTTTGAGGCGTTGGGTTTGAATCTGGACCAGGTCGTCCCAGTGCTTTCGCACATCGTCTGCGCTGGCGGCGCCGGCGTCGCCCGCGCAGGTCACCGCGGCTTTGAGCCCGAAAAACGCCAGCGTGCCCAGGTCCTGCGCCGAGATCCCCTCGGCGTGCAGGTGCAGGTCGACGAAGGCCGGCGGATCCATTTTGGAACGCTAACATGTGGCATACCGTTCGCAGCAGCGATCCTTGACGCGGGGCAAGGATGTTCCTACCAAGACGTATCGCCCGCGGGAGGGTTCGTGTCGGAAAGAACGCAGATCGCTGCTGTCGTGCTCGCGGCCGGCAAGGGCACGCGCATGAAGTCCGACAAGGCCAAGGTGCTGCACCAGGCTTGCGGCAGGCCCATGGCGTTCTTTCCCATCCGCGCAGCCGTCGCGCTCGATTGCGCCCCGGTGGTGGTCGTCGTCGGTCACCAGGCGGCGCAGGTCGAAAAGGAACTGGGGCAGCTCTTCCCCGCAGCGAAGTTCGCCCTGCAGAAGGAGCAGCTCGGCACGGCCCACGCGGTCATGTCCGCCGAGGAGGCGCTGCACGGCTTCAAGGGCAGCGTGCTCATCCTCGCGGCCGACGTGCCGCTGGTCCGGACCGAGACGCTGAAGAAGCTGGTCGAGGCGCGCGAGCGCACCGGCGCGCCCATCGCCATGATCACCTGCCGCTTGCGCGACCCCAAGGGTTATGGCCGCATCGTGCGCGGTGCCGGCGGAGAGGTGGAGCGCATCGTCGAGGAGAAGGACGCCTCGCCAGCAGAGCGGAAAATCGACGAGGTGAACGTCAGCATCTATCTCTGTGAGTCGGGTTTTCTTTTCCAGGCGCTCAAGAAAGTGGGGCGCAGCAACACCCAGGGCGAATTCTATCTGACGGACATCGTCGAGCGGGGACGCGCCGTGGCCGTCGAGGCCGAGGAGGCCGAAGTGTCCGGAGTCAACGATCGGGCGCAACTCGCCCGCAGCGCGGCGCAGTTGCGCGAGCGCCGCAATGCGCAGCTCATGAAGGACGGCGTCACCATGCACGACCAGGCCTGCACCTACGTCGACGAGGGCGTGGAGGTGGGGGGGGACAGCGTGCTCGAGCCCATGGTCTCGCTGCGCGGCAAGACGCGGGTGGGGCGCGGCGCCGAGATCGGACAGGGTTGTGTGATCGTCGACAGCGAGATCGCCGACGGGGCGCGAATCCTCCCCTACTGCCACATCGAGGGTTCCAAGGTCGGCCGGGCGGCCATCGTCGGCCCCTTTGCGCGGCTGCGGCCGGGTGCACAGCTTGCCGAGCAAACGAAGGTCGGGAACTTCGTGGAGCTGAAGAAGACGATCCTCGGGAAGGGGAGCAAGGCCAATCACCTCACCTATCTGGGCGACGCGGTCATCGGCGAGGGTTGCAACATCGGAGCGGGCACCATCACCTGCAACTACGACGGCAAGAGCAAGGCCCAGACCACCGTCGAGGACGGCGCGTTCATCGGGTCCGACTCACAGCTGGTCGCGCCGGTGACGGTGGGCAAGGGCGCATACGTCGGCAGCGGCACCACCGTGCGCGAGGACGTCCCGCCCGGGTCCTTGGCGGTGAGCGCGGGGAAGCAGCGGAACATCCAAGGCTGGGTGGCGAAGAAAGCCGCCGAAAAGACGTCGAAGGGATAAAGGGGATTCGAATATGTGCGGCATCGTTGGGTATGTGGGCGACGACGACTGCGCGGGCCTTCTGGTCGAGGGCCTGCGCAAGCTCGAGTACCGCGGTTACGATTCGGCGGGCGTGGCGGTGCTGGGGGAGAAAGGCCTCTCCGTCGTGCGCGCCAAGGGGAAGCTGGCCAACCTCGAGAACCGGCTGCGCGACCAGATGCCCAAGGGCGCCACTGGCATCGGCCATACGCGCTGGGCCACGCACGGCAAGCCGTCCGACGAGAACGCCCACCCGCACAAGTACGGCGGGGTGGCGGTGGTGCACAACGGCATCATCGAAAACCACCTCGAGCTGAAGGAAGAGCTCCTCGAGCAGGGGCACAAGTTCTCCTCCGAGACGGACACGGAGATCTTCGCCCATCTCATCCAGCGAGACATCGAGGCCGGCAAGGACCTGCCCCAGGCGGTGCGCGGCGCGCTCTCGCAGGTGAAAGGCACCTACGCGCTGGCGGTGATGAGCGAGAAGTACCCCGGCATGCTGGTGGTGTCGAAGAACGCCAGCCCGCTGGTGGTGGGGCTGGGCGAGAACTGCAACTACATCGCCTCGGACGTGCCGGCCATCCTCGCCCACACCCGCGACGTCATCTATCTCGAGGAAGGCGACTTCGCCGTCATCACCAAGAAGAGCGTCGAGCTGACCGACCGGGCCGGCCAGAAGCGCGCCGGCCAGGTGCGGCGAATCGACTGGACCCCCACCATGGCCGAGAAGAACGGCCACAAGCATTTCATGCACAAGGAGATCCACGAGCAGGCGCGCGCGCTCACCGACACCATCCGCGGCCGCGCCAGCATCGAGGAGGGGGACGTCTTCCTCGACGGTTGCCGCCTGGACGCGAAGCTCGTGCAGCGCCTGAGCAAGGTGCAGATCGTCGCCTGCGGGACGAGCTGGCACGCCTCCTTGACGGGCAAGCTGATGATCGAGACGTTGGCGAGGATTCCCGTCGAGGTGGACCTGGCGAGCGAGTTCCGTTATCGCGATCCGCTGGTCGACAAGGACACGCTTTGCATCGCGGTGTCGCAGTCGGGCGAGACGGCCGACACGCTGGGCAGCTTCCGCGAGGCGAAGGCGCGCAGGGCGCGCGGGCTGGCCATCTGCAACGTGGTCGGGTCGGCCATCGCCCGCGAGGCGGAGGACGTGCTCTACACGCACGCGGGGCCGGAGATCGGCGTCGCCTCGACCAAGGCCTTCACCACGCAGCTGGCGGCGTTCTTCCTCCTCGCCGTGCGGCTGGGGCGGCTGCGCGGGACGCTGACGGCGGAGCAGGGGCGGCACCATCTCGAGGCGCTCTTCGAAGTGCCCAGGCTGGTCGAGCGCGTGCTCCAGTACGAGGACCTGATCAAGCAGGCCGCGTACAAGTTCTCCCACGCGCGCGACCTGCTCTTCCTCGGGCGCGGGCCGCAGTATCCGGTGGCGCTGGAGGGCGCGCTCAAGCTCAAGGAGATCTCGTACATCCACGCCGAGGGGTACGCGGCGGGCGAGATGAAGCACGGGCCCATCGCGCTCATCGACGAGGATATGCCGGTGATGGTGATGGCGCCGCGCGACTCGGCCGCGGAAGCCGGCGTGAACTACGAAAAGATCCTCGGGAACATCCAGGAAGTGCGGGCGCGGGGCGGGCGGGTCATCGCCATCCACAGCGAGGGCGACATGCAGGTTCCCAAGCTGGCGGAGGCGGCCATCCCGGTGCCGCAGAGCAACGCGCTGCTCATGCCCATCATCTCGGTGATCCCGACGCAGCTCTTCGCCTATCACGTGGCCGATCACCGTGGGACGGACGTCGACCAGCCGCGCAATCTGGCCAAATCGGTCACCGTCGAGTAGGAAGACCGTCCATGAGGATCGCGGTCATCGGAACAGGGTACGTCGGGTTGGTGGCGGGCACCTGCTTCGCTGACTCGGGGCACAGCGTCGTCTCGGTCGACGTCGACGAGAAGAAGATCGCCCAGCTTCGCGCCGGCGAGACACCCATCTTCGAGCCGGGGCTGAGCGAAATTCTCGGGAAGAACATCGCCGCCGAGCGGCTCACCTTCTCCACCGACCTGCCCGCGGCGGTCAAGGCCAGCGAGGTGGTCTTCATCGCCGTAGGCACGCCGCAGGGCGAGGACGGCAACGCCGATCTGCGCATCGCCATGCAGGTCGCGCACCAGATCGCCGCGGCGGTCGAGCGCTACACGGTGGTGGCCAACAAGAGTACCGTGCCAGTGGGGACCGCGAGCCGCATGCAGGCCGAGATCGCCGCTCGCACCAGCGTCGAGGTGGACGTCATCTCCAACCCCGAGTTCCTCAAGGAAGGGGCGGCGCTCGACGACTTCCTCAAGCCCGATCGCATCGTCATCGGCGCTTCCAGCGAGAAGGCGCGGGCCATCATGGCCGAGTTGTACGCGCCCTTCGTGCGCACCGAGAGCCCCATCTACTTCATGGACCCGCGCTCGGCCGAGCTGACCAAGTACGCCGCCAATGCCATGCTAGCCGCGCGCATCTCCTTCATGAACGACGTGGCCGCCCTCTGCGAGCGCGTGGGCGCCGACGTCGACGCGGTCCGCAAGGCGATGGGCGCCGACGAGCGGATCGGCCAGAAGTTCCTCTTCCCGGGCTGCGGGTACGGCGGCAGTTGCTTCCCCAAGGACGTGAAGGCGCTGGTGGCCACCGCGCGCAGCCACGGGCTCGACTTCGCGCTGCTGGCGGCGGTCGACGCCGTCAACGACCGCCAGAAGCGGCTCTTGGCGCAGAAAGCCAAGGTGCACTTCGGCGGCGCGCTGCGCGGGAAGAAGCTCGGCATCTGGGGGCTCGCCTTCAAGCCCAAGACCGACGATCTGCGCGCGGCCCCCGCGCTGGCGCTCATCGACGAGCTGCTGGCCGAAGGGGCGCTGGTCACCGCGCACGATCCGGTGGCGATAGAGAACGCGCGGCGCCTCCTGGGCGAGCGCGTGCAATTTGTACAAAATCCTTACGCCGCCGTGGAAGGCGCCGACGCGCTCTTCCTCGTCACCGAGTGGAACGAGTTCCGCCAACCCGACTTCGCGCGGATCAAGTCGGCCATGAAGCAGCCCGTGCTCTTCGACGGCCGCAACGTCTGGAACGCGAAGCGCGTGCGCGAGATGGGCTTCACCTACTACGGCGTCGGCCGCGGCGCCTGAGGCAGGTACGGCGCGACGAACGGCTCGATGAGCCGCCAGAGCCCGGGCAGGTCGGCGCTCAGCTCGTGTCCCTCGTCCAGCTCGACGAGTCGGGCGCGGCCGCGCATGCGCTTCTCGAACTCGCGGGCCAGCGCGGGCTCGACGGTCTCGTCGCGTTTCCCCTGGATCACCAGCGCCGGGCACTGCGGGAGCGGAAACGACGAACAGGCTTCCGCGTCGTCGAGGAAGCGGATGGACAGGTCTTCCTTGCGGCCGCGCGCGTAATGGTCGAACGCGAATCTCCCCGAGGAGCGCCAGCGCGAAAGGTCCGCCGCAGCCATGCGCCCCGCCCAACGCGGGCCCAAGTCGAACGCCGGAGCGAGCAGCACCAGCGCGGCCGTGCGCCCCGGCCGGGTTGCGGCCCAGGTCGCCGCGGTGAAGCCGCCCAGCGAGGAGCCGAAGAGCACCAGCGGTCCGTCGCCCTGCGCCAGCGCGTCGACCTGGTCCAGCATGCGCGTCACCGTCAGGTCGAAGAAGGCCGGCTCGTTCAGGTCGGGGATGGCGAGGTGCGCGCCCCGCTCCGCAAGGCGCGCGCGCACGAACTGACCCTTGCTGGAGGTGGGTCCGCTGGCGAACCCGTGCAACCAGATGAAGCGCATGGAGGCGCATTGTGCTAGATCCGCCCCCCGCCATGAAGCTCAACTTTGCCAAGGTCTTGCGGCTGGCCGGCTGCGTGCTCACCCTCTCGCTGGCAGCCGGCTGTGGGAATCCCTGTCGCGATCTCGCCGCCAAGATCTGTGGGTGTCTGCCGGATGACGGAACCCGGGCGGCCTGCAACACGAGGGCGCGGCAGCAGGAATCGATCTTCGCGGTGGGGAAGGAGGACCAGCAGCTTTGCCAGCAGAAGCTCGACATTTGCGATTGCAATCTGCTCAACACTCCCGAAGGCCGGGTGAACTGCGGCCTCGCCTGGATCTTGCCGCCCTGAGTGTGAAAGCAACTGCCGCAGCTGGGCCGGGGAGAGCGGGATGGCGAAAGTCTGTTTAACGGGAGCGGCGGGGTTCATCGGCGGATACCTGGCGGAGAGGCTCTTCGCCGACGGCCACGAGGTGGTCGGGCTGGACGACTTCTCCAGCGGCAAGCGCGAGAACGCGGCGCCACTCGGGCGCAACCCGCGCTTCCAGCTGATCGAAGGGTCCATCGCCGACCCCCACGCGGTGCAGCGCGCCGTCGCCGGGGCGAAGTGGATCTTTCACCTGGCGGCGATTCCCTCGGTCCCCCTCTCCATGGCCGAGCCGCAGCGCACCACGGCCGTCAACGTCGGTGGGACCGTCAACGTCCTCGCCGCCGCCCGCAAAGCCGGCGCCGAGCGCGTGGTGCTGGCCTGCTCGTGCGCGGCGTACGGCGACGGCCCCGAGCAGCCCAAGCACGAAGGCCTGCCGCCGCGGCCGATGAGCCCCTACGCGGCGCAGAAAGTCGCCTGCGAGTTGAACGCGCAGGCGTGGACGCGCGCCTACGGCCTGCCCTGCGTGGCGCTGCGCTTCTTCAACGTCTACGGGCCGCGGCAGGACCCCAAGAGCGAGTACGCCGCTGCCATCCCGAGGTTCGCCACCAGGCTGCTCGGGGGCGAGCGGCCCATCGTCTTCGGCGACGGAATGCAGACGCGCGACTTCGTGCACGTGAGCGACGTCGTGCGCGCCAACCTGCTTGCCGCCGTGAGCCCCAGGGCGCCGGGCGAGGTGATCAACGTGGGGAGCGGCCGCAGCGCCTCGCTGCTCAAGCTGATCGCGCTCTTGAAAAAGGCCGTCGGGCCGCAGGCCGCGCACATCGAGCCAGACCACCAGCCGCCCCGCACGGGCGACATCCGCACTTCGTCGGCCGACATCTCTCGCGCCCGCGAGCTTCTCGGCTACGAGCCGCACGTCCGACTCGCCGAGGGACTCCAGGGCGTGGTCGAGTCGCTGCGCCAGACGGCCCCTACTCCAGCTGCCCGATCAGCCCCGCCATATCTTCCGGCAGCGGCGCCGTGAACCGCATGCGCTCCCCGGTCTCGGGGTGGGGGACGACCAGCTCGTCTGCGTGAAGCGCGTGGCGCCAGAGGCGTAGATTGATCCGCTCCTCGGGAGTGACCAGAGCGTCGAACTGACCGGGCGGAGCGGGAGCGCCGCCGCTCTCGGCAAGTCGCAGGAAGATCTCCTCGCTGGGCCCGTAGAGCTTGTCGCCCACGAGCGGAAAGCCGGCCGCGAGCAGGTGCGCGCGGATCTGGTGCTGCCGCCCCGTTCGAGGCACGCATCGGAGCAGCGAGGCGCCGCGCAGCCTGCGCACCACCTCGCAGGTCGTGACTGCGGGCGCCCCCGCGGGATCGACGTGCACCTTCACCTTGACGCGCCCTCCCCCCACGCGCAGGGGCAGGTCGATGTCGAAGCGGTCCTGCGGGGGCGATCCTTCTACCAGGGCGAGGTAGCCCTTCTCCACCCGCCGCGCCGCGAAGGCGGCCTTCAAACGCCGCGTCCAGCGCGATGCGCGGCCGCAGGCCACCAGGCCGCTCGTCTCGCGGTCGAGCCGGTGCGCCGGGTCGGGCTTCTGGCCTGCCGCGTTGCGGTGGCGCGTCTCGAGGGCGCGCGTCAGCGTCGAGAAGTGGTAGCGGGCCGTCGGGTGCAGCGCGAGCCCGGCGGGCTTGTCGACCACGAGCAGCACGTCGTCCTGGTAGACGACGGGCACCTCGGGCGGCTCGCCCGAATCACCCGGGCTGCGCTTCCACAGACCGATGCGCATGCCCGGCGAGACGCGCGTGTCGGCGCGCAGCGCCTTGTCCACCAGCGACCGCTCCAGCACGCCCGCCGGCAGCGGCCGTTTGAGCTTCTCCGCCAGGTAGTCGGAAAGGGCCCAGCCGTCGTAGTTCGGCTCGACCACGTATTCGATGACCGCCGGATCCACCAGCCATCTGTACACCACAAGACGCCGCGCGTTGCAGGGCCGGGCCGCCGTGCGCACGCTCTTTTGCAGAATGAAGATCCTCCACGTGGTGGGCGCGCGCCCCAACTTCATGAAGATCGCGCCCATCCTCGCCCAGCTGCGGAATTACGACGGCGTCGAGCAGGTCCTCGTGCACACCGGCCAGCACTACGACGCGAAAATGTCCGGCGTGTTCTTCGAGGAGCTGGGCATGCCGGAGCCCGACGTGCACCTCGGCGTGGGCAGCGGGACGCACGCGCAGCAGACGGCCAGGGTCATGATCGAGATCGAGCCGGTGCTGGAGGGCGAGAAGCCCGACGTGACGGTGCTGGCCGGGGACGTCAACTCGACGCTGGCGGTGGCGCTGGTGGCCGCCAAGCTGGGGCTCAAAATCGCCCACGTCGAGGCCGGGCTGCGTTCGCGCGACTGGAGCATGCCGGAAGAAGTGAACCGCGTTCTCACCGACCGGCTCTCCGACCTGCTCTTCACTCCCTCGCGTGACGCGGGCGAGAACCTGGCGCGCGAGGGCATCGACGGGGCGCGCGTGCACTTCGTCGGCAACGTGATGATCGACAGCCTGCAGGCCGCGCTGCCGCGGGCGCGCGAGAGCCGCATCCACGAAAGGCTCGAGCTGCCCAGGGGCGGGTACGCGCTGGCCACCGTGCACCGCCCGGCCAACGTCGACGAGCCGGCGGCGCTCCTGCGCGTGTTCTCCGCGCTGGCAGAAGTGGCCAGAGACATCCCGGTCGTCTTTCCCATCCACCCGCGCACCCGCTCGCGCATGCCGGCGGAGTTCGAGGCGCCGGGGATCAAGCTGGCCGACCCGCTCGGCTATATCGACTTCCTCGCCCTCGCCGCCGGAGCGCGGCTGGTGCTGACCGACTCGGGCGGCCTCCAGGAGGAAACGACCGCGCTGGGCGTGCCGTGCCTCACCTTGCGCGAGAGCACCGAGCGGCCCGTGACCATCGAGGTGGGGACCAACCAACTGGTCGGCGCCGATCCTGTGCGCGTGGGTTCCGCCGCGCGCGAGGTGCTGGCGGGCGGCGGCAAGAAGGGCCGCATCCCCGAGCTGTGGGACGGGCGTGCGGCCGAGCGCATCGCGAGCATCCTGGTGCGCCGATGAGAAGGCCGCGGCGCCGGCTGTGCCGACTGCGCAGGCTGCGGTCGCGGCTGTTCTAGGTTAAACGACTGGGCGATGCAGCCGGCGTACATCGTCGCGGCGGCGGTTGCCGCGCTTGCCTGGGTATGGTTCCTCGCTCGCGGGCAGGCGCGCGGTGTCGTCAAGCGGCTTGCCCTGCGCGTCACGCTGCTCGCGCTCTCGGCGGGGCTGGTGCTGATGGCGGCGCAGCGCGGGCTGCTCACGCGCGCCTCGCCCGGATTCGCCCTCGCGCTGCTTGCGGCCGTGCTGATCGTGGCGGTGGGCTATCTCTACCTCGTCCGCTTCTGCCCGGGCTGCGGTCGCATGGTGCGCAACCTCAAGACGGCCAATTGTCCCCGCTGCTCCGGCTTTTTGCCGCTGCACGGGATGACCACGCGGCTGCACCGACCAGGCGACGATTCGCGCTGGGATCCGAGTGAGAAACGCCTCCGGCCGCAGCGCTCGCGCCCTCTCGACGGGCCGTCCGCCTGATGGGCGGGCTCGCCGGCTGTCTGGTGTTCCCCCGCGCGAACCCCGCCGCCGTGCGGCTCATGGTGGAGCAACTCGCCCACCGCGCCCCAGGCCCCGCGAGCGAAATCGGACCGCTCGCCCTCAGCGGCGCGGCGCGCCGCGGAGAGATGTGCGCCGCTGCCGACGGAGAGCATTCCGCCGAGGCGCTGCTCGATCTCTTCGAGAAGCACGGCGAGTCGATGCTGCCGCGCTTGCGCGGCTCGTTTGCCTTCGCCCTCTGGGACGGCGCCGCGCTGCTGCTCGCCCGCGACGCGTTCGGCGAGAAACCGCTCGTCTACTGCACGCAAGACAGCAAGCTGTGGTTCGCCTCGGAGCCGCGCGCGCTCAAGGCGGGCGGTGCGCCGCTGGGCGGCATCGACCGGGCCGCGCTCTCCGACTATCTGGAGCTGCTCTATGTTCCCGCGCCGGCGACGTTCTGGGCCGGCGTCCGCAAGCTTCCCGCCGGGCATCTGTTGCGCGCCACTTCCTCGGGGATCGAGTTGCGGCGCTGGCATGAGCTCCCCGTGCCGGGCACCGCGCTGCGGCGGCCCTCGCGCGTGTCGGTCCGGGCGCGGCTCGAAGAGGCCGTGCGCCAGCGCGCCGGCTCCAGCCCCGCCGCGCTGCTCTCGGGCGACCTCGATTCCAGCGCGGTGGTGGCGCTCCTCACGCGCCAGCTCGGCCGCATCCGCACCTTCTCGGTAGGGTTTGGCGAGGCCGACGAGGACCTGGCTTTTTCCCGGCGCATCGCGGAGCGGTTTCGCAGCGAGCACCACGAGCTCATCCTTCGCCCGCCTTCGCCCGCCGAGGGGCAGAAGGCGCTCTCGGTGTGCGCCGAGCCGCTGGGAGATCCCGCGCTCGTCCCGGCGCTGGCGGTGTTCCGCGCCCTCTCCGACGAGTGCAAGCTGGTGTTGACGTCCAACGGGGGGGACGAGCTGTTCGCCGGCCACGACCGCTACCGGCGCATCGCGGCGCTCCCGCACTCGCAGCGCGTGGCGAGGGCGGCGCAGCTCCTGCGCAAGGTGGCGCCCCGGCAGGACCGCGGCAAGCTGGGGCGGGCGGCGCTCGCGCTCGGGTCGCGAGGGGCGGAGCGGGCGCGCGCGCTCATCGAGGTCTTCTCGCTCGAGGAACGCCGCGCGCTGCTGCACGGCCATGCTCGCGTCTACCCCGCCGCCGCCACCGAGGCGCAGGGCGACGTCGACGCGGCGCTGGCCTTCGATCTGGGCGTGTGGCTGCCCGACGGGTTGCTGGCGCGCACCGATGCGGCCTCGACGCGCTTCGGCGTCGAGGCTCGCGCGGCCTTGCTCGACGCGGCGCTGGCGGAGCTGGTCGTTCCGCCGGCGCCGCGCCACAAGCTCGCTCGCGTGCGCGGCGAGAAGCTCCTGCGCGACGCGGTGGCCGACCTCTTGCCGAGGGACGTGCTCAGGCAACGCCGCGCGCGCGCGCAGGGCGTTCCCGTCGGCGCCTGGCTGCGCGGGCCGCTGCGCGCCGTCCTGGGCGACCTGGTGCGGGCGCCTTCGGCGCGCATCCGCACCTTCCTCGATCCCCGCGCCGTCGATCGCGCGCTCGACATGTCGCTCGCTCCGCGCGGCAACCCCAGCCAGGCCTGGGCGCTCCTGGCGCTGGAGATCTGGGCGCGAGAACAGCGCTGAGCTCAGTCCTTCTTTCCCAGGGTGACCAACCGCGGCAGCCCCAACGTCTCGCGCGCCAGGCCGATGAGCCGCGCCGACTCGGCCGCGGGAATGAGCCCGGCGCGCTCCGCCTCGCGCAATTCCGTCAGCGCTTCCTCGGCGCGGCCCGTCAAGAGACGCAGCTGCGTCCAGAGGGCGTGGAAGCGCACCCAGTCGTCCTGATCTCCCTCGGCGTCGAAGAGCCGCTGCTCCGCCGCCCAGCGGAGCAGCTCCTCGTCGAGAGGGACGGACACGTTCTTGTCATGGGCGGACGCCGCGCGCAGCTCGGCCAGCTCGATGGCCACTTCCAGCGCGGTGAGGACCACCTCCTCGGCGCCGGCGGGCAGCTCGCCCTCGCGAAACCGCTGCAGGTCCTTCTGCAGCCCATGCAAGGCGCGCTCGAAGGTCGCCTCGGCGGCGCGAAAATCGCCCGCCTCGCGCAGCGTGCGCGCGAGGCCCAACTCAGCCGCCGGCAGTCCCGGCGCGAGCTGCAGCACGCGGCGGAACTCGTGCTCGGCGCCGTCCAGATCGCCGAACTCCTCCAGATAGATCTCGCCCAGCGCGCCGCGCGCCAGCACCTCCGCCTCGCCACCCTGCGCGGCCGCCTGGCGCAGCACGCGCACGGCCTCCTGCGGATCGGTGGCGCGCAGCTCGAAGGCCGCGCGTCTAATGTCGTCAATGGTTTCCACGAATGGGTTGCGTAGATTGTCTGCTCCATATTACAACGCGACGTGCGCCTCGCAGCCCTGATCCCCGCGCGCTATGCAGCCCAACGGCTTCCCGGGAAACCCCTCGCCGACATCGGCGGGGCCCCGATGGTCGTGCGCGTGGCCCAGCGCGCCGCTCGCGCCGAGGGCGTGGACGAGGTGGCCGTCGCCACCGACGACGAGCGCATCGCCCGGGCGGTGAGGCAGGCCGGCTTCCGCGCCCTCATGACCGACCCGGCCTGCCGCAACGGCACCGAGCGCATCGCGCAGGCCGCGCGCGACCTGCCGGCTGACGGCTATCTCAACGTGCAGGGGGACGAGCCGCTGGTCGCTCCCGGCGCCATCACCGAGCTGGCGCGGCTGGTGCGCAACGGCGCCGAGATGGCCACGCTGGCGCGGCCGCTCGAGCCGGGTGAGGAGAATCGAGAATCCCTGGTGAAAGTGGTGCTCGACGGGCGCGGGCGCGCCCTCTATTTCTCGCGCTCGCTCATCCCCTATCCGCGCAGCCCCGGCGCGGTGCTGCCGCTGGCTCACATCGGGCTCTACGGCTTCTCCGCCGCCACCTTGCAGAAGTTCGCGCGGCTGCCGGAGACGGACCTCGAGCGCGCCGAGGGCCTCGAGCAGCTTCGGGCGCTCTGGCACGGAATACCCATCGACGTGGGCGTGGTGCGCTTCAAGTCGATTGCGGTCGACACGCCGGAAGACCTGGAAAAAGTGCGCAAGCAATGGAGGGAAGTATGAGCGCAGTGCGATCAGGGCGCGGCGAACCGGGCCGCGGGAAGCGGACCAAGTTCATCTTCGTCACCGGCGGCGTGGTGTCGTCGTTGGGGAAGGGCCTCTCGTCCGCCTCACTCGGCGCGCTCCTCGAGAATCGCGGGCTGAAGATCACTCACCTGAAGCTCGACCCGTACATCAACGTCGACCCCGGCACGATGAGCCCCTTCCAGCACGGCGAAGTGTACGTCACCGACGACGGCGGCGAGACCGACCTCGACCTGGGCCACTACGAGCGCTTCTCCACCGCCAAGATGACACGCAACAACAACGCTACCACCGGCCGCATCTATCTCAACGTCATCAACAAGGAGCGGCAGGGCGAGTACCTGGGCAAGACGGTGCAGGTGATTCCCCACATCACCGACGAGATCAAGCGCTTCATCCTCAATGTCGCCGAGGACGGGAAGGCCGCGACCGCCCCCGACTGCGTCATCGTCGAGGTGGGCGGGACGGTGGGCGACATCGAGTCGCTGCCGTTCCTCGAGGCCATCCGGCAGATGAAGTACGACGTAGGGAGCGAGAACGCCATCTACATCCACCTCACGCTCGTGCCCTATATCTCCACGGCGCACGAGGTGAAGACCAAGCCCACGCAGCACAGCGTGATGAAGCTGCGCGAGATCGGCATCCAGCCCGACATCCTCCTCTGCCGCACCGACCGGCAGCTCGCCAAGGAGATCAAGGACAAGATCGCGCTCTTCTGCTCGGTCGAGCCGGGAAGCGTGTTCACCGCAGCCGACGTGCAGACCATCTACGAGCTGCCGCTCGCCCTGCACGAAGAGGGCCTCGACGACCGGGTGGCCGAATTGCTCAACATCTGGAGCCGCGCTCCCAAGCTGGAGAAATGGGAGAAGATCGTCAAGGCGATCAAGGAGCCTTCTCGCGAGGTGCGCATCGCGGTGGTCGGCAAGTACGTCGACCTGACCGAGAGCTACAAGTCCTTGAATGAAGCCTTGGTGCACGGCGGCATCGCGCAGGACTGCCGCGTCTCGCTCGACTTCATCGACTCGACGCAGGTCGAGCAGCTCGGCGCCGACACCCTCTTGCAGCACGCCGACGCCATTCTCGTCCCCGGCGGGTTTGGCGTGCGCGGCACCGAGGGAAAGATCGCCGCGGTCCGCTACGCGCGCGAGCGGAAGATCCCCTTCTTCGGCATCTGCCTCGGGCTGCAGATGGCCGCCATCGAGTTCGCGCGCGACGTGTGCGGCCTGGAGAACGCCAACTCCCACGAGTTCGACGAGGGCACGCCGCACCCGGTGGTGTCGCTCATGGCCGACCAGAAGCAGGTCAGCGCCAAGGGCGGCACGATGCGGCTGGGCGCGTACGTTTGTACCCTCAAGCCCGGCACGCTCGCCTCGAAGATTTACGGCCGGCAGGAGATCAGCGAGCGCCACCGCCACCGCTACGAGATCAACAACGCCTATCGTTCGCTCTTCGAGGAGAAGGGCCTCATCGCCTCGGGGGTCAACGAGCAGCTGGGGCTGGTGGAAGTGATCGAGCTGCAAGGGCACCCGTATTTCATCGGCTGCCAGTACCATCCCGAGTTCCAGTCGAAGCCGTTCCAGCCGCACCCGCTCTTCTCCGGGTTCGTCCGCGCCGCGATCGAGCAGCGGGCGCGCAAGGGCGTGTCGCAGCCGGCGGCGCAGGGCCCCTCGGCGCAGGAGATCGTCCTGCCGCCCGGCGCTCCGGTGGCGAAGGCGTGAACTTCGGCGGCGGCGAGCTCTTGCTGATCGCCGGGCCCTGCGTGATCGAGGGCGAGGATTTCACGCTGCGCCACGCGCGCAGGGTGGCCGACCTTTCGCAGAAGCACGGCCTGCCGGCCGTGTTCAAGTGCAGCTTCGACAAGGCCAACCGCACCAGCGGCAAGAGCTTCCGCGGCCCCGGACTGACCGAGGGGCTGCGCGTCCTGGCCAAGGTGAAAGCGGAGACGGGGCTCCCGGTGCTGACCGACGTGCACGCCGAGGAGCAATGCGCGCCCGCCGCGGCAGTGGTCGACGTGCTGCAGATCCCCGCCTTCCTCTGCCGCCAGACCGACCTCATCCTCGCCGCCGGTCGCACCGGGCGCGCCGTCAACGTCAAGAAAGGCCAGTTCCTCGCCCCCGAGGACATGAAGAACGTGGTCGACAAGCTGCGCGAAGCCGGCTGCAGGCAGATCCTGCTCACCGAACGGGGCGCGTCGTTCGGCTACCACAACCTGGTGGTCGACATGCGCGGGCTCACGGTCATGCGGCAGTTCGCGCCCGTCTGCTTCGACGCGACGCCGGCGACCGCAGTCTGGCCGCGCCGCTGGCCCGCGCCGCGGCCGCGGTGGGAATCGACGCTCTCTTCTGCGAGGTGCACGAGGATCCCGACAGGGCGCTGAGCGACGGACCCAACTCGCTCACCTTCGCCATGTGGGACGCGCTGGTGGGCGACGTGCTGAAGATTCGACGGGCACTGCACTGAAGCCGCGCGTGCGCGTTGACTGGGGGTCGCCTCACCGCTTAGTTTTGCGCCTTGCGCCCCGCCATCTTCGCACTGCTCTTGTCCGCTGCCTGCGGAGGCGGTGTCCCCATCCTCATGTACCACTCGGTCGCCGAGAACGGCGATGCGCTCACCGTCAAGCCCGCTTCGTTCGAAGAGCACCTCGACTATCTCCAGCGGGCGGGCTTCACCACCGTGACGCTGCAGCAGGTCATCGCCCACGAGGACGGGCGCGCTTCGCTGCCGGCGCATCCCATCGTCCTCACCTTCGACGACGGTTACGAGGACGCGTACGGCACTGCGCTGCCCCAATTGCAGGCGCGGGGCATGAAGGCGACCTTCTTCCTCGTCTCCAGTTTCCTCGGGCCGGACGCGCAGCACCGCCGCACCGAGGGTGGCAAGGGCTTCCTCATCTGGCAGGAAGCGCTCGCGCTGCGCGACGCGGGGATGGAGATCGGCTCGCACACCGTGCACCACCGCAAGCTGACCGACCTGCCCGTGCACGACCGGCGCGTCGAACTGGAGCAGTCGAAGAAAGACCTCGAGTCGGGGCTCGCCCAGCCGGTGCTCTTCTTCGCCTACCCTTTCACCTCGCAGCACTTCCGCGCGCGCAGCGCCGTGCGCAACGCCGGGTATCGCGCGGCGGTGGCGGGGGCGCACGGTGGCGGCGATCGCTACCAGCTGCAGCGCATCACCGTGCATCGCTTCACGACGGTGGGGGACCTGCGCGACCTGCTCGGCGAGAGCTGGGCAACCGGCCTCACCACGGGGGGCGGCTGATGCTCGCGCTGCTGCTCGCTTCGGCGATGGCCGCCGCGCCGGCGGTGGCCACGTCGCTCGGGCCGGCCCCCCTCGGGTCGACCGTGCTGACGATGGTAGCGGGGCGGCCCTTCTACTCGGTGCGCATCGACCACGGCCTCTTCGAGCGGGCGGACGTGGGAGGGGGCCTCGACTTTGCTTCGGCCGGTTTCCTGCGGCCGATGGTAGGAGTGCGGGTTCGGCTCCTCTCGGAGCGACCGGTCTCGCTGGCGCTGCGGGTGGCTGGGGGCATGACGATCCCCACCTCGAACGCCGGGTACGGATCGCGCTCGGTGGTGCGAACCTGGGAGAGTGAGCTGGGCTTGTCGGCCGACTGGCCGTTCGCTCCGCTCCTCTCCGGATACCTCGAGCTGTCGCTCCTCGGCCAGACCGACTTCAAGGCGGAGCACAGCGCGAGCTTCGGCCAGGCGCTGGCAGGCCTCGAGTGGGCGCCGGGAGGGCCGGTCTCGCTCCTCGCCCGCGGCGGCGTGATGCAGGGGTCGCACGGAAGGGCGCTGGTGGGGAACGCCGGCGTCGCCTGCCGGTTCTGAACGGCGCCCCGTGATAGAAGCGCGCCGTGCCTCGCACGCCGCCGCGCTCGCTGCTCCGCCGCATCCGGCTGGTCGTGCTCGACGTGGACGGCACGCTGACCGACGGGCGTCTGTACTACGGCAAGGACGGCGAAGCCTTCAAAGCGTTCGACGTGCGCGACGGCCACGCGCTGCGGCTCCTTCAGATGTACGGGGGCGTCAAGCTGGCCGTGCTCACCGGGCGGCGCGCCGATCTGGTGCTGCAGCGTTGCCGCGAGCTGTCCATCGAGCACGTCGTCGGTCAGAGCCGCGCCAAGGGCACCGCCATCGAGGGCATCGCGCGCGAGATGGGAATCCCGATGGCCGAGGTGGCCTACATGGGCGACGACGTCAACGACCTTCCCGCGCTGCGGAAGGTGGCCCTCTCCTGCGCCCCGGCCGACGCGGCGCCCGAGGTGCTGCGCGAGGTGAGCTGGGTGTCCAAGCGGCCCGCCGGCCGCGGCGCGGTGCGCGAGCTGTGCGAACTGCTCCTCGGGGCCACCGCAGGCTGGCCCCCACCGGAAGAGCCGCCCGCACCATGAGCGCCAGCACGAAAAAAAAAATAATTATTTTTTTCGCCGATGTCGCGAAATGGGCGAGGTGCCCAAAATCGGCGTCTCAAAATGGGCCGAAAAAAAAATTATTTTTTTTTCGGAAGGTCCGCCGGGAGGTGCGGGTGCGCGCGCTGCTCATCGGCTTGCCGCTCTTGCGCTCCCTGCCGCACCGGTTTGCGCTATCGGTGGGGGCTGCGCTGGGCACGCTCGCCTGGTACCTGGCCCCGAGGCAGCGGCGGCTCGCGCTCGAGCACCTGGCGATCGCCTTTCCCGAGATGAACGCGGCCTGGCGCCGCAGCGTCGGGCGCAGGAGCTTCGCCAACCTCGGCCGGTCAGCGCTCGAGACGGCGCTGGCGCAGAGACTTCAGCCGGAACTGGCGCGCGTCGTGCAACTCGCCCCCGAGGACGAGGCGCTCCTGCGCGCCGCCCACGCCGAGGGCAAGGGTGTCATCGTCGTCTCCTGCCACGTGGGAAACTGGGAGCTGTTTGCGCGTCGCATCGCCGCGGTCGGCCTGCCCAGCGCCACCGTGGCGAAAGAAGCCCAGGACCCGCGCCTCACCGCGCTCCTCGAGGAGACGCGCGCCGGCGCCGGCGTGCGCGTCTTCTGGCGCGGGCAAGGGTTCGCCGCGCGCGACATGCTGCGGTTCGTGCGGCGGGGCGGACTGTTGGGGATCCTCATCGACCAGGACACCCGCGTCGCCGGCCACTTCGTACCGTTCTTCGGCAGGCCTGCCTTCACGCCCCGCGCCGCGGGAGATCTGGCAGCTCGCCTCGAGGCGCCGATGGTCTTCGGCTGCGCCCATCGAGTGGGCCCGGGTTTGCACCGCATCGTGCTTCATCGGATCGACGTCGGCCGCTCCGGCGATCGCGAGCATGACTCGCTCGCACTGACGGATGCGGCGACCAAAGCCATTGAGGAAGAGGTGCGCGCGCGGCCTGACGAGTGGGTCTGGATGCACCCTCGGTGGCGCACGCGGCCACCCAATGTAGATGCCTGAAATTGCGGCTGAAAGCCGTTAGCGACCAAACAGAAAAAACGGCTTGTACGCCTCGACAGCGGCCGGGCGCGGTGCTAGCCTACCTGCAAATGCGGAGCCAGTTCTTCATCGCTATCGGCACTGTGTTTGCGGTCGCTTGCGGTGAGAAAGGAACTGACTCTGTGATGTCGGTCACTTCCTCACATGATGCCGCGCCCGACCTCAGCCTCGAGCGCGTCGCGTTTGCCCGCATCTTCGAGGGGCGGGTGGTGGCCCGGGGGACGGCTGATCGCCTCGACTACCGGCGGGCGGGCGGGCGGGTGACTGCTGCCGACGGGTCGGCGTTCATGGAGCCGACGAAGGGCTACACCTCGTACGGCACGCTGCACTTCACGGCGCCGGCGGCGGACGGTGAGATCTCCGGCCGCAGCGGCGTCGCCACCGGCGGCGTCCACCTGGATACGGCCCACGGTGATGCGGCCGCCACCGAGAGGGTCGAATACGAAGGCGCGGCGGGGTTCGTCCGCTCTGCGACACCGGTCGATGCGCGCGGTCCCGGCTATCGCGTCCACGGCAACGGCCTTCTCGCCCGGGCCGACGGCAGCGCGATTCAACTGGTCCGCGGCGTGCGCGGCTTGCTCGAGATGGAGGCGCGCCGGTGATGGCCGCCGTCCTGGCAGCTGCGGCCGCGCTCCCCCCCGGTCCGCTCGACTTCAAGGCGCTGGAGATGCGCATGGAACCGCGCGAGCACCGCGTCTTCCTCGACGGGGACGTGCATCTCTCGCGCTCCGACCTGACCGTCACCGGCCAGCACGCCCTGGTCGAATACGAAGAGACGACGCCTCCGCCCAGGCGCAAGCGCAGCAAGCAGCCCGCGGCCGCCATGCTGGGCGGACAGAGCGTGCGGCGCTTCGAGGTCGACGGCAACGTCCACGTCGAGCGAGGCGCCCGCACCGCCGACGGCGAGCACGGCGTCGTCGACATTCAGACCCAGACCATCGTGCTGACCGGCACGCCCGAAGCGCCGCCCGTGTTGCGCGACAAGGGGGAGACGCTCTCGGGCGAGCGGATCCTCTTCCATCTCGACAACGAGGACGTCGAGGTGTGGCGGCCGAAGCTGGTGCTGCACCGCGCGGTCGCCACCGAGCCCAAGCCGGACGCGCCTCTCCGCGTCGAGGCGGCCCGGCTGGTGCTGCACAAGGCGGCGCGTCTGGCGCGCTTCACCGAGGACGTGATCGTCCGCCGGGGTGACACCACGGTGCGCAGCCCCCGCATGGACGCCAAATACGACGGCGATGGGCAGGTGACGCGGCTCGAGCTTCGCGGCGGAGTCGACCTGCGCCAGGGCGACCGGCGCGCCACCGGAGAGAACGCCGACTACGACGCCAAGACGAAGGAGGTCGTGCTCACCGGCGACCCCAAGCTGTACGACCGCGGCGACATCCTCTCCGGCCAGCGCATCGACGTGGTGCTCGACTCGCACGAGGTGCGCGTCGACCAGGCGCGCGGCAAGCTGCGGCCCGAGGCGCACAAGGACGAAGAGGCGCGGCCATGATGGCGCTCCGGGCCCGCGGTCTGTCGAAGAGCTTCCGCGGCCGCCGCGTGGTCGACGGCGTCTCGTTCGACGTCTCGCCGGGCGAGGTGGTGGGCCTGCTCGGCCCCAACGGCGCCGGCAAGACCACCAGCTTCCACTGCGTGGTGGGGCTGCTCGTGCCCGACGCGGGCACGGTGCAGCTCGGCGGTCGCGATCTCTCCGGCCTGCCGCTTCACCAGCGCGCGCGCCTCGGCATCGGGTATCTGCCGCAGGAGCCGTCGATCTTCAGAAAGCTCTCTGTGCGGCAGAACTTCCTCCTCGTGCTCGAAGCGTCGGGCCTTTCGCGCAAGGCGCAGGAGGAAAAGGCCGATCAATTGCTCACCGAGTTCGACCTGCTGCGCGTGGCAAATTCCAAGGGCGAGACCCTCTCGGGCGGCGAGCGCCGCCGCGCCGAGATTGCCCGCAGCCTCCTCTCCGAGCCGAAGTTCATGCTCTTCGACGAGCCCTTCGCCGGCGTCGACCCCATCGCGGTGCACGACCTGCAGCGGCTCATCCACCGGCTCCGCGAAAGGGGGCTCGGGGTGTTGATCACCGACCACGCGGTCCGCGAGACGTTGGGCATCTGCGACCGCGCGGTCCTGCTGGTCGAGGGGAAACTTCTGGAATCGGGCACTCCCACCGAAATCGCGGCGTCGCAACGCGCGCGCGCCGTGTACCTGGGCGAGCGCTTCAAGCTAGAGTGAAGGAGAGGGTGGGATGCCGTTGGAGCTCAAGCAAAGTCTGAGGTTGTCGCAGCAGCTGGTGATGACTCCCCAGCTGCAGCAGGCGATCAAGCTTCTGCAGCTCTCCCGGCTGGAGTTGGTCGACCTGATCCGCTCGGAGATGGAGCAGAACCCGCTCCTCGAAGAGCCGCAGGAGGGGGCCGAGGCGGAGCTGGACGAGGCCCCGCCCGAGCTGGTCTCGACGCTCAACGAGAGCATCGAGGCAAGCGAGCTGGCCGCTCCCACGCCGGAAGTCGCGCAGCCCGACCTCAAGAAGACGAACGAAGGCGACGTCAAGCGCGACGACATCGACTGGGAGCAGTACCTCGACAACTACCAGACGCAGCACACCGCCCCCTCCTCGGGCGGGTTCAACACCGAGGACATGCCCTCGGTGGAGAGCACGCTCACCCGCGCCGAGAACCTCAGCGATCACCTCACGGCGCAGCTCCGCATGGCGGGGCTCTCGACCGAGGAGGAGCGCATCGGCGCGCTCGTCATCGGCAACCTGAATCGCGACGGATATCTCGTCGTCGATCCGGACCTGACGCCCAGCGTGCCGGCGCTTCTCGAGGAGATGGGGCCACCGTCAGAGGGCGGCAGCAGCATGGGGACACCATTGCATGGTGTCCCCGCCAAGCCAGTCGAGGTGCCTGCGGTCGCGCCCGAGGCGCTCGAGGCGCTGCGGCGCGAGCAGGCGGCGCGGGCGCCGAAGAGCGAATGCGATCCGCTCATCCTGCTGGCGCTGGAGGCCGGCGTGGGCGCGGCGGTGGCGGAGAAGGTGCTCAAGCGCATCCAGCGCTTCGATCCCATCGGCTGCGGCGCGCGCGATCTGCGCGAGTGCCTGCTGGTGCAAGCCAAGCATTACGTCAGCGAGGGCGAGGGCAAGGACGACCCCGACGCCGAGCTGCTCCCCGTCATCATCCGCAAGCACCTCAAGAACGTGGAGACGAAGAAGTACCAGGCCATCGCCAAGGACCTGCACGTCTCGCTCGACGAGGTGGTGGCGTCGATCAAGCTGATCGGACAGCTCGACCCCAAGCCGGGCCGCGCCTACTCGGGTGACGAGCCGCAGTACATCACGCCCGACGTCTACATCCACAAGATCGGACTCGACTACGTCACGGTCCTCAACGACGACGGGCTCTCCAAGCTGCGCATCTCGCAGCACTACCGGAACGCCTTGAAGAACGGCGCCGGCGCGCAGACCAAGGAGTACATCCAGGAGAAGCTGCGCTCGGCGGTGTGGCTCATCCGCTCCATCCACCAGCGGCAGCGGACCATCGTCAAGGTCACCGACTCGATCATCAAGTTCCAGCGGGAGTTCCTCGACAAGGGCATCGCCTACCTCAAGCCGCTCATCCTGCGCGACGTGGCCGAGGACATCGGCATGCACGAGAGCACCGTCTCGCGCGTGACCACCAACAAGTACGTGCACACGCCGCAGGGCATCTACGAGCTCAAGTACTTCTTCAACTCGTCGATCGCCCGCGCCAACGGCGGCGACGACGTGGCCAGCGAGGCGGTCAAGAACCAGATCAAGCAGATCGTCTCGGCAGAGCCCGGGGACAAGCCGTACAGCGATCAGAAGATCGTCGAGGTCCTTCGTTCGCAAAACGTCGACATCGCGCGACGGACCGTCGCCAAATACAGGGAGGTGCTCGGCATCCTGCCGTCCAGCAAGCGCAAGCGCTTCTTCTAGCCCCGGCGCCGCCGGCGGCTAGGTAATGAGAGTACCGCTCCTTCTTCGGAGGATCAGTCCATGCAGGTCAACATCACCTTCAGGAACATGTTCGCCACCGACGCACTCCGGAATCACGTGCAGGACAAGCTCAGCAAGGTGGTCGACAAGTACCTGGACAAGGTGACCGAGGCGCACGTCACACTCTCGCTCGAACGCTACCTTCACCACGCGGACATCAACTTGCACGCTGGACACTTCCACGTGCGCGGCAAGGAGAAGTCCGAGGACATGTACGCGTCCATCGACATGGCCATCGACAAGATCGAACGGCAGCTGAAGAAACACAAGGAGCGCCTCAAGAACCACCGGCCCACGCACGTGCACGCCAACGGTCCGGTGCGGGTGCGCTACGAGGTGTTCTCCGCCAAGGAGGACGAGCTGGGGCTTCAGCCCGAGATCATCCGCAGCGACGAGTTCCTCGCCAAGCCGATGAGCGTCGAAGAGGCGCTCATGCAGATGGACCTGCTCAACAACGACTTCCTCGTCTTCACCCGGCCCGAGTCCAGCGACGTGAACGTCATCTACCGCCGCAAGGACGGAAACTTCGGCCTCATCGCGCCGGGCGGCGAGAGCGTGCTCGCGGCGGTGGCGGCGGCGCGCCGGACCCCGCGGCACCATGCCGCGAAATGAAGTAGATCGCGAAATGAAGTAGATTTGGCGCGATGCGCATCGCCGAGTTCCTCCGCGAGGACCTGGTCTTCCCCGATCTTGCGGCGACCGACAAGCCGGGTGTGCTCGGAGAGCTCTGCGCCGGGCTCGCCCGCGGCGTGCCCGGGATCTCCGCGCCCAAGTTGACCGAGGCGCTCATCGAGCGCGAGAAGCTGGGGTCCACCGGCATCGGCGAGGGAGTGGCGATCCCGCACGGCAAGATCCCGGGCATCCCCGGCCTCCTGGCTGCCTTCGGGCGCAAGAAGGCCGGAGTGGATTTCGCTTCCATCGACGGGAAGCCGACGCACCTCTTCTTCGTGCTCTTCGCGCCGGAGAATTCGGCGGGCGTGCACTTGAAAGCGCTGGCGCGCATCTCGCGGCTCTTCAAGCAGCCGGGTTTGCGCAAGTCGATCCTCGAGGCGGAAGGCGGGGCGGGGATCTTCCGGCTCATCTCCGAAGAGGACGCCAAGTACTAGACCCGCGGGCGCAGCCACAGCCAGCCGGCGGCGGCGAGCAGCGCGAGCGCTGCGCCGCAGGCGACGAAGAGCGGGCGGATGCCGAGCAGCTCGGCGAGCGCGCCCGAGGCGAGCATCCCGGGCACCTGCGCCAGGGTGTTGAGCGAGAGGAAGGTGCTGCTCACGCGGCCGATCAGCTCGTGCGGCGTCTCGCGCTGCGTGAGCGTCTGGGCCGGCACGATGACGAAGGCGACGGCGGTGCCGATCACCAGCGTGCCCCCCGCGGCGCTGGGCACGCTGCGGAAGGCGCCCAGCAGGGCCGCGCCCACGCCGACGCCCAGGAGCCCGCCGAGGATGACGTGCGAGGTCGGCCGCCCGCGCGAGGCGCGCTGCACGAGTTGGGTTCCTACCATCAGGCCCACCCCGACCATCGCGCTGACGATCCCGTAGGTGAACGAGCCGGCGCCGAGCGCGTCGCGGATGTAGATCGAGACCAGCGGGCTGAAGGCGCTGAAGACCAGCATGGTGGAGACCATGGCGAGAAAAGCGAAGGTCAGCATCTGGTGCGTGAAGATGAAACGGTTCCCCTCGATGAATTCGGAAACGAGCGATTTGATCGAGCCGCCCTCGGCGCGCGCGCGGGCAAGAGGCAGCATGGAGATCATGGCGGCGGAAACAAGGAAGCTTCCCGCGTCGAGATAGAAGCAGGCCTTCTCCGTCAACCACGCCACCAGGGCGCCAGCCAGCGCCGGCGAAACGATGCGCACCAGGTAGAAGGCCTGCGAGAGCATGGCGTTCGCGGCCAGCAGATCTTCGACCGGCACCAGCGCGCGCAGGGTGACGGCCTGCGCCGGCGCGAAAAAGCTGGCGACCACCGCCAGCGAGGCGAAGATGAGGGCGATCTGGCGCACGTCCTGGGTGAAGACGAGCAGGAGCGCGAGCACGGCGCGGATCAGGTCGCTGCCGATCATCACCCGCTTCACGTTCCAGCGATCGACCAGCACGCCCGCGACGGGACTGACCACGGCCATGGGCAGCATGTAGGCGACGATGACCGTCGTGATCTCGACCGCCGAGCCGTGCAGGCGGAAGGTGATGAGGCTGATGACGCCGAAGAGCGCGAGAAAGTCGCCGAAGACGCTGACGAACTGCGCCAGCCACAGGGTGCGGAAATGCTTCTGGCGGAAAACGGACCGGGGGGAAGGCGGCGCCGAGGTCACGCGCTACGATATCACGCGGCGTGCTACGCTCCGGCGCGATGGATTCGATCAAGGTCGAGCAACTCCTCAAGGACCGCGATTTCGATCTGCGGCTGGAGCTCCTCGCCGGCGAGCACGGGCTAGACCGACGCGTGGTCAGCTCGCGCATCCAGAAGCCGGGGCTGGCTTTGAGCGGCTTCACCGAGCACATCCACAAGGATCGCCTCCAGGTCTTCGGCAACACGGAGATCAGCTACCTCGCCACCCTCAAGCACGACGAGGCGATGAAGCGCGTGCGCAACCTCTTCCAGCTTCCCATCGCCTGCCTGGTGGTGACCAAGAACCTGCCGGTCGACGACTGGATGAAGCGCGAGGCGGCCGACGCGCGCGTGCCCCTCTTGCGCAGCTCGCACCTCTCCTCGACTTTCATCGACAACGTCGAGCAGTTCCTGCAGGAGGCGCTCACCGCCTCGACCTCGGTGCACGGCGTGCTCATCGACGTCATCGGCGTGGGCGTGCTCATCCTCGGCAAGAGCGGCATCGGCAAAAGCGAGCTGGCGCTCGACCTCGTCACGCGCGGCCACCGCCTGGTGGCCGACGACATCGTCGACTTGAAGCGCAAGCAGGGCGGCAGCGTCTACGGGAGCGGCTCGGAGATCATCAAGCACCACATGGAGATCCGCGGAATCGGCATCATCAACATCAAGGACCTCTTCGGCGTCAGCGCGGTGCGCGAGCGCAAGAAGGTGGAGATGGTGGTGGAGCTGGTGGAGTGGGACGACAAGGTCGAGTACGACCGGCTCGGCGTCGAGGAACAGAAGTACTCCATGCTCGACATGGAGGTGCCGCTCCTCATCATCCCGGTGCGGCCGGGGCGAAACCTGACCACCATCGTCGAGGTGGCCGCGCGCAACCACTTGTTGAAACTGCAGGGGCACCACTCGGCGAAGGAGTTCCAGGAGAAGCTCTCCAAGGAGATCGCGCAGGCCACGCTCACCCGGGGGATCGGCGACGAGGTGGAGTGACGTGGCGGAAGTCCCCGAGAACAATCCTCCCAAGCGCGGGGCCGACACCCACCGCATCGTGCTGGTGACGGGCATGTCGGGCGCCGGGAAGTCGACGGCCACCAAGGCGCTCGAGGACCTGGGATTCTTTTGCATCGACAACCTGCCGGTCATGCTCTTGCCGAAATTGCTCGAGCTGGTCAGCCACGGCACCAGCGACGAGGTGCAGCGGCTGGCCATCGTGGTCGACGCGCGCGAGGGGCGCTTCCTCGACTCGACGCCGGCCGCGCTGGACGAGGTGCGGCAAGAGGGCCACCAGCTCGAGGTGGTCTTTTTCGACTGCGCCGACGACGCGCTCATCCGGCGCTTCTCCGAGACGCGCCGGCGGCATCCCTTGAGCGGGGAAGGCAGCGTGCAGGACGGCATCGCGGAGGAGCGGCGGCTGCTCGAGCAGATCCGCGCGCTGGCCGACCAGATCATCGACACCACGCGCATGACGGTGCACGAGCTGCGCGACGCGGTGACGGCGCGATTCGGCGGAGCGGGCGCCGCCGAGGCGTTGAACGTGACGCTCCTCAGCTTCGGGTTCCGCAACGGGATTCCGCCGGCCAGCGACCTGGTCTTCGACGTGCGCTTCTTGCCCAACCCCTATTTCGTCGAAGGGCTCAAGCCGCATCCCGGCACGGACCCGAGAGTGGCTCAGTGGGTTCTGGAGCGCGCTCAAACGCAGGAGTTCCTCGCCCGGCTCGAGTCCCTGCTGGCGTTTCTCATTCCGCAATACCGCGCCGAGGGAAAGAGCTACCTCACGGTGAGCATCGGCTGCACCGGCGGCCGCCACCGCTCGGTCGCCCTCGCCGAGGAATTAGGCAAACGCCTGAGCGAAAAGCACCGCGCCAAAGTCAAAGTCACTCATCGAGATGTAAACATCGTCTGACTGACTGCAGGCCTCGGACCTCAGGCCTCAGGAACTACTGTTGCGTTTGCGCATTTCTTCGCGGGTGAAGAGGCCCTTCTCCACGCAAAGCTCGGCCGTCGCGCGCAAGACCAGCGCCGCCTTGTCCAGGCTGCTCCGCAGCGCCTCGAGCATGGAGAGGTCTTCCTCGGTCAAGTCGTTCGCCGAGGTGGGCGCCGGCTCCGCCGCCAATGAGAACAGCTCGTCGAAGGTGAGCGGCCTGGACTGCCCTCCGGTCTCCTTGGGCCTGGGCTGCCCCCCGGTCTCCTTGGGCCTGGCCTTCCGCGCCGCGGCCGGCGCGGCAAGGTCCTTCGAAGCCGGCATGCCCAGGTCCTCGGCGACGTTGAGGACCTGGAACGCCTCTCCCTGCTCCTGGTTCTCGATCTCGATGGCGGCCAGCTTCTCGTTCGACACTCCCTCCGGCTGGCTGGTGCCCGCGGTCAGCACGGCATAGAGCGACCGCGCGGCGCGGAGGATCTCGGTGGGCCCCGCCACCGCCGGCCGCACGCGTTTCATCGTCTTGCGGCGCACGACGCCGATGGAGTCCTGGTCGGTCGGGTCGGCCATCGCCAACCAGAGCAGCTCGCCGTTCTCGCGCAGGGCCACCGGCAGCACGAATCGGTCGAGGCAGGTGCGCGCATCCAGGAGCGCCAGCGCCAGCGGCTCGGGCGGCGTGATGGCCAGGTCGATGCGCGGCAGCCCCAGCTCGACCGAAAGGGCGCGCGCCACCGTTCCCTCGGTGGCGTAGCCCAGCTCGGCCACCTGCTGCACGATGTGGCCGCCGGCGGTCGACTTGGAGCGGCTCAACACCGCGTCATGCTGCCGCTCGTCGAGGATCTGGAGCTTGACGAGCAGATCGACGAACGACGCCACAGAGGGCCTCCACCCTTCACGGTATACCCCTCTTGCTGTGGAGACCCAAAAATCAGGAGGGCAGGGTGGCTGCGAGCTGGACTGGGTGCGGGCCGGCTCCCGACTCGGGAGGCGTCAGCTGCACCAGGTATTCGCCGGTGAAGCAGGCGTCGCAGAACGTGCGCGGCTCGGCCTGGGCCGCCTCGTGCATGCCGTCGCGGGAGAGATAGCCGAGGCTGTCGGCCGTGACGTATTTGGCGATCTCCTGCACCGTGTGCGAGGCGGCGATCAGCTCGCTGCGCACCGGCGTGTCGATGCCGTAGTAGCAGGGCCAGCGCGTGGGCGGCGCGCTGATGCGCAGGTGGACTTCGCGCGCGCCCGCGTCGCGCAGCATCTTGACGATCTTGCGCGAGGTGGTTCCGCGCACGATCGAGTCGTCCACCACCACCACGCGCTTGCCCTTCACCACGTGCTGCACCGGGTTGAGCTTGAGCTTCACGCCGAAGTGGCGGATCGACTGCGACGGCTCGATGAAGGTGCGGCCCACGTAGTGGCTGCGGATCAGCCCCAGGTCATAGGGGATGCCGCTCTCCTCGGAATATCCCAGCGCCGCGGGCACGCCGGAGTCGGGCACGGGCACGACCACCTCGGCGTCGCAGGGAGCCTCACGCGCCAGCTTGTGCCCCAGCGCCTTGCGCGTCGCGTACACGGACCGGCCGAAGACCTGCGAGTCGGGACGCGCGAAGTAGATCAATTCGAAGATGCACTTGCCGGCCCGCTGCTTGGGCAGCGTCTGGACGGTGCGCAGGCCCTTGTCGTCGACCACCGCCATCTCGCCCGGCTCGATCTCGCGGATGTACTCGGCCTCGATGAGATCGAGCGCGCACGTCTCGCTGGCGAAGACCGTCGCGCCGTTGCGCAGCCGGCCGAGCACCAGCGGCCGGAAGCCGAGCGGATCGCGCACCGCCACGATGCCCTTCTCGGTGAGGAAGAGCAGCGAGTACGCGCCGCGCACGGAGGAGAGCGCGCCGCGGATGCGGTCGTCGACCGAGCCGTGGGTCTGGTGCGCGAGGAGGTGGACGATCACCTCGGTGTCGCTCGAGCCCTGGAAGAGCGCGCCGCGCTTTTCCAGATCGCGCCGCAACTCCTCGGCGTTGACCAGGTTGCCGTTGTGCGCCACGGCGATCTGACCGGCGGTGGTGCGCGCCACCATCGGCTGCGCGTTGGCGATCACGGACTGCCCCGCCGTGGAGTAGCGCGTGTGGCCGATGGCCGCCGTGCCGGGCAGGCCGGCGATGGCCTGCTGGGTGAAGATGTCGGCGACCAGGCCCATGGCCTTGTGCAGGTGGATGGTCTTGCCGTCCCAGCTGGCGATGCCGGCCGACTCCTGCCCGCGGTGTTGCAGCGCGTGGATGCCCAGGTAGCTCAGGTTCGCCGCCTCGGCGTGGCCGTAGATGCCGAAAACGCCGCACTCGTCGTGAAGCTTGTCGTCGGTGACGAGGGACAGTCTCATGCGCCCCGAAGGGTATCGGGTGCTGCCCTCCGAGGCAACCCGGGTTAGGCTCTGCAGCATGGCCGACGACGACAAGGAAGCGCGCATCGTCCAGGCGCGCATGAAGCTGCGCGAGCGCTTCCTCCACAAGACCAAGCCTGCCGACAAGCCGATGGGCTCCGGCAAGCCCAATCGCCACGGCATGCCCAAGCTGCCGCCGGGCCAGACCATCACGCAGGGGTGGCCGGTGCTCGACCTCGGGCGCCAGCCCCACGTCAAGATCTCGGAGTGGGAGCTGATCGTCGACGGCGCGGTGGAGGAGCCGCGCCGCTTCTCCTGGAAGGAGTTCACCGAGGAGCTTCCGCAAGTGAAGGACGTGAGCGACTTCCACTGCGTGACCACCTGGTCGAAGATGGACGTGGCTTGGGAGGGGGTGCAGCTCTCGACCGTCCTCGCGCTGGCGCGGCCCAAGCCCGAGGCGACGCACGTGATGACCTACGCCTATGACGGCTATACCACGAATCTCATGTTGGAGGAGGCGCTCAAGGACGACGTGCTGCTCGTCCACACCGCCGAGGGCAAGCCGTTGCCGGCCGAGCACGGCGGGCCGGTGCGCATCATCACGCCGCAGCTCTACGCCTGGAAGGGGGCGAAGTGGATCCATCGCATCGAGCTGTTGACCCACGACCGGCTGGGGTACTGGGAGCTGCGCGGGTACAGCAATTCGGCCGAACCGTGGCGCGACGATCGCTACTCTTGATCGGCGCGCTGGCCGGCGCGGCGCACGCGGCCCCACGCCAGAACGTGCTCGAGTACGTGCAGGAAAAATTGTCGAAAGACCCTTCGCTCGACGACGCGCACCGCTCGGCCATCGAAGATGCTCTGCGCGAGCGCTTTGCCAACTATGGGTTCAACGTCGTCAAGCCGGACAAGCCGGAGGACGCGCGCACCCTCTTGCACGTCATTTCCGAGGGAGTCCTCGACGAGGCCGACCCGGCCCGCATCGCCGAGGTGGGTTTCGCCGCCTACCAGGCGATCTGGCGCGGCGCGCCCGCCGACGCGGTCGACGGCATCGCGCTCTACGGTTACCAGAAGAAAATCCCCGCCCAGAGCATCGCCACCTGGGCCAACGGCTATCGCGAAGGGACGGCGGCGGGCGTGCCCGGCGAGGTGATGGCCGACGCCATCCACGAGGCGATGGCTCGCGGCTGGCCGGACACCACCTTCAACACCGTCAAGTGGGCGCTGGTCTCGGCGGCGCGGGAGAAGTTCGACGTGCGGCTCTATGCCGCGTATATGCTCGACGGCATGCGCAAGGATCCCGGGCATCCCGGCTCGCTGCAGTCGTCGCTGCGGGTCAAGTTCAGGAGCGGGAAGAAGCTGCCGCCCATCGAGTACAAGGGCGTCTTCGAGTTGGCGCCGCCGCCCGCCCGGAGGAAGCGCCCGCCACCGGACACCAAAACGATCACCGACACCGACACGAGCGCGATCTGGCCGGGGCTCGAGCACGCGGTGCGCTCCTACGTCGGCACGCCCTACGTCTGGGGCGGCCTCACGCACCACGGGATCGATTGCTCCGGGCTGACGATGAACTCCTACCGCGAGGTTTCGATCGACATCCCGCGCGGCTCGAGACAGCAGTTCTCCACCGGCTCGGCGGTGGACCGCCCCGGGGCGCTGCGCGAGGGCGACCTGGTCTTCTTCGACACGCTGGGGAACGGCGTCTCGCACGTCGGCATGGTGGTCGACGCGCCAAATCGCCGCATCATCCACGCCAGCTCCTCGCACGGTGTGGTCGAGGCGGACTTGTCGTCGCAGTGGTTCCAGGGCCGCTATCTCGGAGCCCGGCGGGTGGCGCGCTGAAGAGGGCACTTCTCATCGCGGCGGCGGTGGTCTTCCTCGCGGCCGCGGCGTTCTGCATCGTTCCGCTCCCCCTCGCGGGAGAGGCGCTCGTCGCCGATTCCGGGATGAAGCGCGGCGAGGGCGAGCTGCGGGCCGGCGCGGGCAGAGCGCGCATCCCGCTGCCCGAGCATCCGGTGCTGGCCGGGTATGCCGGGCAACGCCGCTCGCGCGAAAAGGCGGACGAGGTCTACGCGCGGGCGATCGTGATCGAGCAGGGCCGCGTGCGCGCCGTGATTGCCGCCATCGATACGCTGCTCATCCCCGAGGGGTTGGAAAGCGAGATCCGCGCGCGCGCCGAAATCCCCTTCTGCGCGCTGATCGCCGCGACGCACACGCATACCGGGCCGGGTGGGCTGTGGCCGAGCACGATCGCCGGATGGATTGGCGCCGGCGCTTTCGATCTCGCGCAGCGCGACGCCGTGGTGCTGGCGACGGCAAATGCCATCGCCGAGGCGACGGCAGGGGCCGGCCCGGCGCAGCTGCGCGTGGGCCGCGAGCTGTGGGCGAAGGGGCCGGCGCGCTCGCGCAGCGGCGCAGCGATCGATTCGGAGCTCGTTGCGCTGCGCCTGGAGACGCCGCACGGGGGGGCCATCGCGACGCTCGTCAACTACGCCATGCACCCGACCATCGCGCCGCGCGACCGGCTCTCGGCCGACTGGCCCGGCGCGGCCGCAAGGCAGATCGAGAAGGCGTCCTCCGGAGCGCCGGCCCTCGTGTTGCAGGGCGCGGTGGGCAACACGACGTGGGACGGCGCGAGCGATCCTGGTACCCGCATCGCCACCGAGGCGGAGTGGCTCCTGGAACAGACAGCGCCGTTGCGCGGCGCCTCGGTCGAATGCGGTGTGAAAAAGGTCTCGTTGCCTCCCTGGCAGGCGAGCCCGGCGGTGCCTTGGCCGTTTCGCCGCGCGGTCGCCAACGTCTTCGCGCTCATGCTCGAGAGAAAAGCGCCCTCCGGAGCGCAGACGCGGCTCGCCATCGGCCCACTGACGCTGCTCGGCGTTCCGGGAGAGCCGGTGGGCGAATTGGCTCTGCGCGCGCGTCCCGTCAAGCTGGTGGGGCTCGCCGACGGCTACCTGGGCTACGTCGAGACGCCCGAGCGCTGGGCGGCGGGCGCCGGCGAGAGCGGCAAGACGTATTTCGGTCCGGACCTGGCGCGTGCGCTGGGCCTGTGGCCGCAGTAGAACGCGCGCATGCAGATCTCCGCGGAAGTCTCGCAGGCGCTGCGCGAGAGGCGCCCCGTGGTGGCGCTCGAGACCAGCGTCGTCGCGCAGGGCCTTCCGCCGCCGCACAACCTGGAAGCGGCGCGCCGCTGCGCAGAGGCGGTCCGCGCGGGCGGAGCGGTGCCCGCGGCGGTGGCGATCGTCGATGGCCGTATCGTGGTGGGCGCGAGCGACGAAGATCTGCGGCGGCTCGCCGACCCCGCGCGAAAGCCGGCCAAGGCGGGCTCGCGCGATCTGGCCGCCCTCTGCGCTTCCGGGCGCGACGCGGGAACCACCGTCTCGGCGACGTGCCTCATCGCCGAGCGCGCCGGCATCCGCGTTTTTGCCACCGGCGGCATCGGCGGCGTGCACCGGCGCGTCGATCCGCTCGAGCCGCCCGACGTGTCGAGCGACCTGCTGGAGATCTCCCGCCGCTCCGTGTGCGTCGTTTGCGCGGGTCCGAAAGTGATCCTCGATCTGCCCGCCACGGCGGAGATGCTCGAGACGCTCGGCGTGCCGGTCTGGGGATTCGGCACCAGCGAGTTGCCGGCGTTCTACACCGACTCGAGCGGCGTCGCGCTGGAACACCGATTCGAAGATGCGGGCGCCATCGCGCGGGCGCTGCGCGCGCACTGGGACGAACTGGGAGCCGCATCGGGAGTGATCGTTGCCGTCCCGCCGCCCTCGCCGCTGCCGCGGGCAGAGATCGAAGCCGCGCTGGCCGCCGCTCTACGCGCCGCGTCCCGCCGCAAGCTGCCGGGCAAGGAAGTGACGCCCTTCCTGCTCGCCGCCCTGGCCGACGCGACGGGCGGAAGGACGCGCGCTGCGAATCTCGACTTGCTCGAGAACAACGCGCGCCTCGCGGCGGACATCGCTCGCGCCCTAGCGTGATCTCCGACGCAGGTCGGCCGCCCTGCAGGCGGCGGGGGCCTTGACTCACCTTTGGGCAGGCGAGTAAGAGGGCAGGCTAGGTCTTCACACCAGCGCTCGTTTCTCGCTTCGGGGGTTGCACAATGACAAGCCGTCTCTTCTCGTTCACGCGAGCATTGGTGTTTTGCGCCGTCTTCGTTCCAGCGGCATTGCGCGCGCAACAGGTTCCCGCGCCAGACGTCAGCGAGTTGGCCTTGCCGCCCGGCGACGTCGATCTGTCGGGCCGGATCGCCCCGCAGCTGCTGAAGGCGAAGGGCAAGGTCGAAGTCTGGGTGCAGTTACAGGAGTCGCCGCTGGCCGCCGCCCAAGCTGACGCAGAGGACTCCGGACTCCCCCTGACGCGTGAAGCGCAGCGCGCACATCTCGCCAAGCTGGAGGACCAGCACGACGAGCTCTCCTTCACCGCGCAATCGTTGGGCGCCGAGGAGCTGGGGCGCGTGAGCAGGGCGCACAACGCCGTGGCGTTCTCGATCGATGCTGCGAAACTCCCTTCGCTGGCCGCGCACCCTGGCGTGCTCGCGATTCGCCCGGTCATCAATTACACGCTCGACCTCTCCGAGACCGTACCCTATATCGGCGCGACCGCCGTGCAGAACAGCGGCATCACCGGAGATGGCGTTCGCGTCGCGGTGCTCGACACGGGCATCGACTACACGCATCGCAACCTGCGCGGATCGGGCACCGCGGGCGACTACACCAAGGCCTACGGCACTTCGGTGGACGATCCCCGCAACCGGACCATCGATCCTACCGTCTTCCCGACGTCCAAAGTGGTGGGTGGATTCGACTTTGTCGGCGAGCACTGGCCGTCTGGCCCGCGGACCGAGGATCCGAACCCCATCGATTGCGGCGGCCCGATCGCCTGCAGCGGAGGACATGGCAGCCACGTCGCCGACATCATCGGCGGCTCGAGCCGGGACGGTAAGCACAAGGGCGTGGCGCCCGGTACCAAGCTTTACGCTCTCAAGGTCTGCAGCTCGGTTTCCAACGCCTGCAGCGGCGTCGCCCTCTTGAAGGCGATGGACTTCGCCGTCGATCCCGACGGCGACGGCGACGTTTCCGATCACGTCGACGTGATCAACATGTCGCTCGGCCAAGCTTACGGCCAGATCGAAGACGATCTGACCTTCGCCTCCGAAAATGCGGTCCGGCTGGGAGTGGTGGTAGTGACGGCCGCCGGCAACTCGGGGAACAAGCCGTATGTCGTCAGCTCGCCCAGCATCGGCCCCGGCGTCATCAGCGTGGCGCAGACGCAGGTGCCGAGCGCCAGGTTCTACCCGCTGATCATCAACTCGCCGGCCAGCATCGCCGGCACCTACAAGAACACGGAGACCGTCGGTTGGGCGCCCATCGGTAACGGCTTCCTCGGAAAGGACGTGGTGTACACCGGCCGCTCCTGCCCGAGCGACCCTCTGCTCGCAAATCCGGCCGGCAAGATCGCGCTCGTCCTTCGCGGGCTCTGCGCCGTCAGCCTCAAAGTGGACAAGGTGGTGAGCGCGGGCGCCATCGGCGTCCTCGTCATGATGGCAGACGCGTCGGATCCGATCAGCTTCTCTTACGGCGGCGGGACGCACCTCGCTCCCACGCTCATCATCACCCTGGATACCGGCCTCAAGATCCGCAGCGTGCCCGTCGCGAACGTGACGGTGCACGACTCCCAGCCGCTGGTGAAGAGCATCGTCGGCAGCTCGGCTCGCGGTCCGAGCTACAGCTTCCAGACCATCAAGCCCGAGATCGGCGCTCCCGGCGCTTCCGTCTCTGCCGTCTGCGGCACAGGTACGGGCGAATCATCTTTCGGCGGCACCTCCGGCGCCACGCCGATGATCGCCGGCTCCGCTGCGCTTCTGCTCCAAGCCCATCCGGGCGCCACGCCGGCGGAGGTCAAGGCGCGCCTGATGAACACCGCCGAGACCGGGATCCTCACCGCGCCCAACCTGTTCGGATCGCAGCCGGCTCCGGTGACGCGCATCGGCGCCGGCGAAGTGCGCGTCGATCGCGCGGTCGCCACCAAGACGATCGCTTGGGTCGCGAACAGCGAGAGCGCCTCGGTGTCGTTCGGGTACTCCGCGGTGGCCCGGGAGCGTGATTTCCACAAGAAGGTACTCGTCTACAATTTCTCCAAATCGACCCGCACGTACTCGGTCAGCATGACTTTGCGCGATCCAGCCAACCAGGCGGCCGCGGCCATCGAGACCGAGGTGCCGGCGAGTATCCGCGTGCCGGGGCACAGCCTGCGCGCCTTCGACGTGCAGATCTCGATCGATCCCACCAAGCTGCCCCTCTGGAGCCTCAACGGCGGCCCGCAGGGCGGCAACGGCGCGCTCCTCACGGCCCTGGAACTGGACGGCGCCATCACGCTCCACGACGCCATCGACACCATCCACGTGCCCTGGCATGTGTTGCCGCACCGGGCGGCGGACGTTCGCGCCGAGGAAGACGAAGTCGAGTTGCACGCAGGCACCGGCAGCCTCGAGCTGACCAACCAGGGCGCGACCGCCGGACGCGTGGAGGTGTTCTCGTGGACTGGCTCCAGCCCGAAGATCCCTCGGCAGCTCCTCCCCGGACCAGGTGACAACTTCGCCGTCATCAACCTCGGCCAGGTCGGCGTGCGATTGGTCAAGGTGGGCAGCTCATCAGCCGTCCAGTTCGGCATCAACACCTTCGGACGCCGGTCGCATCCGAACTATCCGGCGGAGTTCGACGTCGCCATCAATGCAAATGCGGACTTCACCCAAGGTTACCTCGTGTTCAACGGGGAGTTGGGCGGCTTCGACGCGAGCGGACAGAACGTCAGCACTGTCGTCAATCTGGCCACTGGCAAGACGACCACGAAATTCTTCACCGATGCCGACTTGAATTCGGCGAACGTCATCATGACGGCGCTGCTGGCCGACGTGGGCTTGACCTCGACCAGCCAGTTCAAATTCTCCATCTATGCTTTCGACAACTACTTCACCGGCAACCAGACGGACGCTATCCTGAACATGACGTACACTCTCGCCCAGCCCCGCTTCATCGCAACGGGGATTCCGGCTGGCGGCGTCCCGGTGGGCGGCAGTTCGGTGCTGACCGTGAGCGCGGTTGCAGGCGGCGATACTGCGTCGCCATCGCAGAAGGGGGTGCTGCTCCTCTCGCGCGATGCAGCGCGGCGTGAGGCTTTGCCCATCCGGGTCCACGCGGACAACGAGCAGGACCGGAACTGACGATTTGACGGGCTCGGGCAGCGCGGGCGGCGCGTGTTGCGCCGGCCCGCGCTGTCTTTTCAGGGCGTGGCGGCGGCGCGGGTGAGGCGGTCGCGAATGGCGTCCCACTCGCCCCCCGCGGGGACTTGCTCGACCACGATGGCGGTGCAGTCGGCGTCCTCAAGATCGCGCAGCGCCGCATAGAGGCCGCGCGCGTATCCGGCCGGGTCTTCCGGCAGGCGGGCGACGGCGACGGCCGGCGGCGCGGGCGCATCGCCGCGCAGCAGCAGACCGATGCGCCCGCGCAGTTGGGCCACCGCCGCCTCCAACTCGGGCCGCGCGGCGATTCGCACCACCGCGGCGGGAGCATAATGGCGCCGCTGCTGACCCGGAGACTGGGCGGGGCCGGGCCGCACGCCGAGCGCAACAGGCCCCACCAGCTCCTCGAGCGCGGCCTGCGAAATGGCGCCCGCGCGCAAGATTCGCGGCCCCGACGGCTCGAGCGCCACCACCGTCGACTCGATGCCGTACGAGCAGCGGCCGCCGTCGAGCACCGCGTCGATGCGGCCGTTCAGATCGCGCAGCACGTGCGCCGCGCTGGTGGGGGAGACGTGCTCCGCGCGGTTGGCGCTGGGCGCGGCGAGCGGCGCGCCGACCCGCTCCAGAAGGGCGCGCGCCACCTGGTGCGAAGGGGCGCGCACGCCGACCGTGTCGCTGCCGGCCGTCGCCTCGTCGGGAACCAGCGCGGTGCGCGGCAAGACCAGCGTGAGAGGGCCCGGCCAGAAGCGCGCGGCGAGCTGCTGCGCCTCGAGCGGCCAGCGGGTGACCAGTGGCCGCGCGTCGTCCTCGCCCAGCACGTGCACGATGAGCGGGTTGCCCGGCGGCCGTCCCTTGGCGGCGTAGATGGCGCGCACCGCCAGCGGCTCGAGCGCCAGCGCGCCCAGTCCGTAGACCGTTTCGGTGGGAAATGCGACCAGCCCGCCCCGGCGCAGCATCGCGGCCGCCTCGTCGAGGTCGCGCGGCGAGCGGGCGTTGAGGAGCCGCGTCTGTGTCACCGAAGCGGGCACGGCTAGGGAACGCCGCCGTGGCCCTCGAGCGCGACGGTGTGGATGCTCTCGCCCACCAGGCGCGGGATGGCCCGCGCCCACGGCTCGCGCAGGTCGGCGACGCGCGCATCGATGAGATTTTCGATGATCAATTTCGCGCCGCCCACCTCGCCGATCTCTTCGAACGGCGCGCCCGCCCGCGCGCAGATCGCCTTCACCCGCTCGGCCTCCGACGGCGGATAGGAGACGACGATACGCGAGGCGTCCTCGCCGAAGAGGAGCGCGTCGGGCCGCAAAGAGCCGCCCAGTTTCAACCGGCAACCCAGATCGCGGCCGAAGCACATCTCCGCCAGCGCCACCGCCAAGCCACCGTCGGAGCAGTCGTGCGCGGCCCGGACGGCGCCAGCGCGCACGCACTCGCGCACGGCGCGCTGGACCGCTTTCTCGCGGGCCAGATCGAGCGGAGGCGGCATGCCCGCCGTCTTGCCGTGCACGGCCTTGAGGTACTCGCTGCCGCCCAGGTGGCCGCCGCCCACGCCCCCGATGAGCCCGACCTTGTCGCCCGCCGCGACGAACGCGCTGCCGGCATTCTTGGCGCAGTTGTCCATCAGGCCGACGAGGCCGATCATCGGCGTGGGAAAGACGGCCTTGCCTTCCGTCTCGTTGTAGAGCGAGACGTTGCCCGAGACGACCGGCGTCCCCAGCGCCGCGCAGGCGTCGGCGATGCCGAGGCAGGCCTGCTCGAACTGCCACATGATCTCCGGCCGCTCCGGATTACCGAAATTCAGGCAATCGGTGACCGCCAGCGGCTCTCCCCCCACGCAGGAAACGTTGCGCGCCGCCTCGGCGACCGCGTGCGCCGCGCCCAGCCGCGGGTCGAGATAGCACCAGCGCGAATTGCACCCCGCGCTCAGCGCCACGCCGCCTTCGCGCTGGCCGGTGAAGCGCACCACCGCCGCGTCCCCCTGACCGGGCCGCAGGGCGGTGCCGATGCGGACCATGTGGTCGTATTGTCGAT
>WNFC01000082.1_pt1 | contig 81055 bp, 58 predicted proteins | sample 5400541 | NCBI WGS metagenome assembly WNFC01 (sample SAMN13153342, study PRJNA577476) | soil metagenome | isolation source: 120 cm saprolite under Douglas fir tree site 2 hole 2 replicate 1 | place: USA:California | collected 2015-04-18
TGGATCCGCAGATGCACTGAAGGTTTTCGCGGCGGTCTGGGTTGCCGGCATGCAATCGCCGGATGAGCCTCGCCGACACGATATGGTCCACGTGGCGCCTGATTCCTGCCTGCTTGAAATCCACTCCGCACGTCTCAACTTCACACTTTCCCCGCAAGGCTGGCACCCGCAGATTCCCCCATCCCTTCCTTAATGGGCGGGGCCCCGGCCACTTCCGCTCAACGCGGCTCCATCGTACTGGCCTCTCTTGGGTGCTGAAGCGGGACCCGCAGTACAGGCATCGCCGGTGACGACGGAAGTTGTGGCCACGGTAGACCGTCTTGAGCACTTCAGTTCGTCTGTCTCCGCAATATGGACAACGCATTTTTGTCTGCCTCCCTTTCCTTGCATCACTAGGTTGGTTTCGACAGAAGAAAACCGTGCAGGTCGGACACAGATTCGGAGCAAAAAGCTGGGCGATACGCAGGTAGGGGGAAGACTAACTTGGATGTTCGGCCGATCTTAGATCGCGATTGTCGGTGGGATCTGTGCTTGGCGCTCCGCCGAGCGAAGCCTTATCTCAGATTCACAGGTCTTCGTGAGATCTCCTGCAATTCCTAAGTGCAAGCGAGACTTGCGATCCTACCTAAAATGGGAAAAACTTTGGACGACGCGTACGCGGGTTTCGAGGCCAAATACTGCTCCACATGGCAAGACCGGACGGCAAGACCGGAAAATTGGAAATATTCACGCGAGTGGCATGACCAGGAGGGTCTGCGACTACGGCGACTCATTTCCGAGTTCCGTTCCGGGCCGCTTAAGCAATAGGGCCGTGACTCCGACCCCGCGCGGCCGGGCTACGAGGTCCAAGGTAGGCCCCCGCAGTCTCTCGATCTCTGTGTCTCTCTGTGTCTCCCCGGCGTAGTTCCCTTTTGTTCACACGATCCAGCAATTACGGATAGAACGGCGTGTGATCGAACAGGTTATGCGGCTTGAGCATGAAGCCAGTCCACATCACCAGTGCGACGCCGTGCCAGGCGCCATTCCTCATCTCCCCGTCTTCGTCGCGGGGATGGTGATGGACCGAGCCGCGATACCAGAGAACCACATCCGCGTTCGTGACCGATGCGGGCGTTGACACGTAGGAAACCAGGTCCTTGGCGCTCATTTCCGAAGGGTCGTAGTGCGTGACCCAGAAATCGTTCTTGGTAAACGCCTCCTGGTGCTGGGCCAGCCCCTGGGTGGGCAACGGTACCAACTGGTAGTATGTCTTGTCTTTCTTTCCGTTGACTAGGAACTTATCGGAAACATCGAGCGTGTTGAAGGCGCGCGGGCTCCACTGCATGCCTGCCTCAACCGGGATAGGCGGTTCGGTGTCGGTGGCTGAGAGTCCCGTTTCCGTGTGAGTTCCCAGGGCCACGGAGTCATTCGGCCATCCATTCAGGTCCACATCCAGCCGCCAGATGGGATTGTGAACGTGGGTTTCCCATTCATCGCCGGGCAGATTATGCGAGGTGGCGCCGACGCGGCCCATGACGATGCCGTCATCACGAAACGTCCATTCAATGATGTAGTTGTAATTGTCGGCCGCCAACGCTGACCATAGGACCACCTCTTCACCGCGATAGACCTGGGAGTCTGACTTCCAGGAAAGCCCGCGATCGTGGACTTGCTTGCAGACGTTGCCGGCCAGCACAGTTCCGCCCAGGCTTGTCGGACAGTCCGCAGCTCCTATAGACGTGAGACCGAACATGAAACCGACGTCGTAATAACGTGGCGATCCGGCGTGGTAAGGCACGAAGATCTCAGACACCCGCGCGTCCCAAAGCAGAAACAGCCAGGGAGCGGTAGGCGCGGTGCGGAAGTAAGCCCAATGAATCACCAGGCCGTTGCCGGGCACTGTCTGCCAGCAGAGCCGCCAATGAGTAATTTCCGGACCAGAGGTGGGAAACTTCTGGTCCACCAGATTCGCGCCGGAACAGGGCATGGAAGGCGGCGGCACTTGTGCTACAGCCGCCTGGGCCAACAGGCAGAGCAAGAATCCAAGAGGAACAGCAAGACCAGCCCTTCGCGAGAGTTTCATTTTAGTGTTCCGCCTGTCTATTCGGGTTCCGCTTTTCGACATAAACGTGCTTTGCCGTGAGATCTACCGTCACAATCGGTTCGCTCAAGTAATCCGTGCCTCTTCGGAAGGTTAGCCGCAAGCAGCGGTGTTTCGAACAAGGATCGTTGGGGTCTGGCGAACGAACTGGCAGTCCGCCGACGGTGTTTTCCGGAGTTGCCGCCCCTGGCGGCCCGGTACGTGGCCGAAAAGTTTGCGCCGCCGGGCCCAGCGCCTTCAGCACTTCGGGGTCGCGCAGCGCCAGTTGAGACGCGTCTTCCAGGTCATCGTTGGTGAAAGGAACTTGATCGCCGGCTAAGCGGCTCACCGCAACCACGCCGTTCTGGCGGAGATTGACGACCACCCTAGCTCCGATCTCACCCTGGGGACGAAAGAGCACAACTTCAATTTGCCGTTGCGCAACGTCGAATTTCTCCAGGGATTCGGTCTTGATCAGCACCGGCAAGACCGAAACCACGCGAACTCCGCTTTCGCCCAGCAGCTCTTTGACTCTGCCGTCGTTGCGGGCAATACGCTCAGCCAAAGCTTGCTCGTCTCCGGTCAAGGGATCGAGCGCGCGTCGCTCGGGAGCCACTTGCGCCAGCGGCCGACTGCTTTCCTGGGCCGGCGAAACCATTGCGACGGAAACCATGAAACCTGCGAGAGCTAGAATCGAGAAGGCGATTCTGTTCACTTTCTGCGTGAGAGAAGATCGACGAAATTGCAAGGAACACCTCCGTGTTGGACTGACCCTTCTTATGGTTAAATTTCGAGATGATGGCTCCAATACTCGATCAGCGTGACCGTACTCCAATACGCGAACGGCCGAATTGGTCAACGGCAGCTTCGCTGTCCCAATTGTTCGACCTGAGCGATATCGTCCTTACGCCCCAGCGCCCACTGTAATTCCAGCAACTTGGGGGGGGTCCAGAATCAGCGGGCTTCGGCTGATTGTTCGTTTCATCGCTTTCCTCCTTGGTCGCGGACACTATCAGACTCTCATCTGTCTTGGATTGCCCGCGAAGATTTGCACACGCATTTCGTAGCGCAGCGCCTATTTGGGGCAGTCTTTATGGAGCGTCTTCCCCGCAGGAGGAGCATCACCTTGCTGTAAGTTTGCGGGCGCGATGTTCTGAATAAATCTGCAATTCGCATAGTGATAGTGCGTGGAGTTCTTGCTCCAAGCATATTTCGGCGTATTTACGGGCGGATGATCTTGACCATCAGCGACAGCGCCAGCCAAGGCGTACGTATCCACGTGCGTTCCTTCGTAGGTAACCGTGTACGAGGAAGCGTTCGGGGCGACCTCCACTACGATGTTCCCCCCAATCACGTCGATTCCCGACTCCGGCGCGGCTCCGTTGCCGGTCTCTGTCCAGTATGTCTTCACGTTATGTGTGTGAAGCCGCTCGAGGCAGTCAGCCGTGGGATGACCATAGTCGTTGCCATCGCCTGTTGAGATGATCCCCACCGTAGGCTGCGTGGCCTCCATCCAAGCATCGTTCGTGCTGTGCGAACTGCAGTGATGATGGACCTTATACACATTGATCTTGCCCACGTCGGGAGCAACCGGCGTTTCCACGTCTTGGTACATCTGCGTGTTGTCGCCGCTCAGATCTCCGCCGATTTCTTCCCTGAAAGAACCGAAGGAAACCACTACCGCCAGGCTGAGATCGTTTTCGTTCGTGGTCTGCACGGTTCCATTCTTTGATTTGCCGCCCACCGCAACGACCGTGATTACAACGGGATTTTGTGAGTTCTTGTCCAGGGTGACCGTATCTCCGACTGTGGCTGTCTTGCGATGGTTCCCTACCGCATTCTTGTAGTTGGTATATGTCGCTCCGGGATAACTCCCACCACGATCGTAGGCCTGCCCTTGAAGCGGAACCTGCTCAAGGGCCGCCTGAATACAACCAATGTGGTCGAAATGGTAGTGACTGACGAAGAGATAGTCGATGTGTTTGATCCCAAGTTGATCGAGGTACGAAACAGGCTTTGTGCAATCGCGCTTTTTCATATCCTCGCCAACATCAAGTAAAACGACTTGTCCCCCGGGAGAGATCAAGACCGCCCCATCTCCCTGACCAACGTCCATATGGTGAATTTGGAGTCTTCCATTGGCTTGGCCACTTGCGATTCCGCCGAAAGCCAATGCACAAGCGAAGAAAAATACGATTCGCCGTACCATGTTCCCTCCTCATCTGCTCAAAAACATTAGGCCTCGAAAGCACGTATACGCGCTACTCCCGTGGGATCGGATCTGACAGAAGAGGCTCTCTTTCATGGCCTCTCTTATCTCAGTTGGTTCGTACCCTTGAGCTTGTCAGTGGCAAGCTGCTTTTGTCGGTTCACTTCTCGAATAAGCAAGGTAGCCGACAAGCTGGTATCTTCATGCCTCCGCAGAGGAGACAAGATGTCCGAGTTGTTGAAATCCTGTGGTGTCTTAGTGTGCCGCCCTTCGACCCGCGCCAGTCAAAAACCCAACCGCGCCAGAGAGGAACAGCCCGCCTGCCGCGGCCGCGATTATGCCTGGCATAGGATCGCTTGACGCCCGCCCGTGAACCAGGAAACCGCCGATCACGCCTCCGACTGCTCCGGCCACGAGGATGGTTATATATTTCCCGAGAATATCGGGCGGGGGATCGGGCAGCCAGAAATGCATCATGAACCACGTTGAGAGCGCAAAACCAAGGAGCACCCATAGAGCGATGACATAGGTATCCATTCTTTCCTCCTTCAAAACTAGTTGAAATTGTTCTTCACTTTGATTTGGCTGGCTTACACTCCTGCACGTGAATTTCAAATGTGTATCCGTTGCCCACCGGAACGCGCTTTCCGGGGACCAGCGGCTTCAGCGCTCCATCGACCTCGAGAACCACCTGCGTCCCGGCTTTTGCGAATTCAGGCACGTGAAGATGAACGGGCTGGACGATCGTCTCGCCAGGTTGAAGAACGCGACCCTTTACGCCCAGCAACAACGCTTTCCGGTCTGGTTTGGGATTGGGTGGGAGCGGAGGGATGACGACTTCCCAGCCGCGGGGCAACCGCTCGCGGTTGACGGTAGCCTCATACTCGGCTGCCACGTTGAGATGATTCGTGATCGCGACAGCCAGCAGGCGCTCGCCTGCCTGGGCATCGACGGTCTCGAAGTTATGGCCGCCGATGTTGCTGCTGAGCTGTATTTCCGTCGTGAGCGGACGGTCATCGGGATGCATTACGATGGCACCGACGCACCAGTGGTGCTCTCCCCAGATGTTCGTGCCGGTCGGAACCACCCAGGAAAAGCTGACTGTCGTGTCCCCATGGGACAGGTCTACCGTCTGATTGCCAATCAGGACAGCCGCGGGATTCGGAAATTCGAGGGATATTCGGGGATCCGTGTAGTAGGCGTTGACGATTGCGCCTTTTTTCATTGCCCCGTCGTTGTGAACGCGCACGTTCAACGTGACCGTGCTTCCTCCCACCAGAGTTATTGGAACGGTCCAGATATCGGGGCTCACCCAGAAGGCGTGCGACCAACCGCCGCCCATCCAGACGGCGGAGGGTTCCGTGCCTGTATCGCCCGGGTAATCCTTGATCCAAAGGGTGCGGCAACCTGCATCGTTTATCAATGCCAGGGCAGCAGGCAAATTCTCTTCGTTGTTCGGGATGATTTGCGACGCAGAGGGCGAGAACCCATCGAGTCCTCCAGTGGCCGGCCGCATTTCTGGCGTGAAAGCCGCCAATCGGTATTGATTCCAGAAATAATCCGTGGCTTCTCCGGATGAAAGATAGCCGATCGATTCGCCATAGCTCTCGCCATGTACGGCATCAATTCTCGCGATGCTGTCCTGGACGATATACTCGAGTGTGGGCTTGCCCGGTGGATCGCTTGTCGTATAAGACCACGGCCGCAGAAACTGTTCGGTGAACGTATGGTACGTGAGCATCGCTTTGGGATTGTGTCGTGCCGCAACGAAATCGCGAAAGGCCGCGACCTCGGGTTCACTGAACGGTGATGGCCCGCGGTATGTGTCGTCGTTTGTGTTCGGCGATGAGCCGCTGTTCAATCCCCACTCAAAGCCATAGTTGCGATTCAGGTCAATGCCAAAAGTCCCATCCCCATTGTCCCGGCGATTCTTCCGCCAATACCGGTAGCCATTGGGGTCTGCCGTGTAGACGTAACCGTCGGGATTCAGCACAGGAATAATCCAAATCTGCAAGTTGCTCATGCAGGCTTGCAGTTTGGGATCGGTATTGGTCAGAAGGTACTCGGCGAGACGCAGAGGCATTTCGGCTGCCAGCCACTCGCGGGCGTGATGCAACCCTACAAAAATGACGTCGCCCTTTGTGGCATCGTCGACGGTCGGATTGGTCGAGATCTTGATTCCCTGAATCTGGCGGCCTTGAACAGATGTCCCGATTGTGAACAATTGTGACGTCGCTGGATGATTTGCCGAAAGGTTCGCCAAGTCATTGGTCAGAGAAGTTGGCGGATGGTACTGGGTAAAGTCAATCTGCGCACGGATCGTTGGCGCGGCGCCCAGCCCAAGGACAATCGAGATCAAGACTAATCGTTTTTTCACCGTTTTACACCTGGTGGGTCAGCAAGAATTTCCACTCGGAATCCGGCTGCCCGCAATTCGTCAATACTGTCGTCGAACGCACCGCCCAGAATGACGTAACCTCTTTCTGATTTTGCAGCGCTATAAATGTCTACGCGGTGGGCCCCAGCTTCGGCTACCTGGTCCCGACGGGACACTACAATGCGTATCTGGCGGGGTCGGGGTTCTCTGCGACCCAGCTCCTCAACTTGGTACCCAAGCCGGCCGAGGAGCCGCAGTTGAGTCGATGTCGCGCGGACGATCCAATACTCGTGTTCTCGCAGGAGAATCGTGACTCCCGCCTTTGACAGATCCTCTTCGTCTCCCTTATGAATTACCCTCACAACGCGGGTCAGCACATCCTCCGGATTCATCCGCATTGGCTCGTAACCATATTTGCGAAGCTGTTCGTTGGTCTCTTCGTTTCCGTAGTAATACAGCGAGCGATCGCGGATCAACACGGGCCTGATCTTCAGTTGCTGTTCAACCAGACCGGCTTCAATCGCATCCTCAACGTCAATTCGAAACAAACTTTGAACTTTTTCACTCGCGCTCTGGGACTTCTGCGTTGTGTTGGTGGGGGAAGGTGGTTCTTGCCCAAGGAAAGGTTGGGGCCACAGCCCACAGGCCAGGAGAAGGCAAAGAGTGTGAAGAAGCGCCGAGGGCCGAACCGCGCGGTGACTCACGGTGACAACCTCCAAATTCTAACTCGCGGAATGTAGAATCTACTTACTATCTCCGATGTGATATTGTCAAGCTCTTATCCTACCGTAATCAGAACTGCCTATCCGCGAGCACTTTCTTCTTGCCCTCGTCAAGTACGTCAGCCCGATTTATCACAACAGAGCAGATCTTCATCCGCTGCAGGTATAGTGCAATTGAGCGCGATTTCGTTTCAGCCCTTTGTCGCTTTTTGATTCGTGTCTCACAGCGTATTTCCTACGCGACTGGATAAGGGCGAAGCTGGAAATGCAATGCCTTGCTCTTCGACGAGTATATTCTTGGATGCTCAGGCGATCCCACGCAAACGGCACTTACGTTTCTCGCGATTCTCCTCGCACACTCGCTGTGCCGCTCGCGGCAGCCATTCGGCCCTCATATGAAGTTGAATCGATCCAACTCCGCCGTAGCCGAGCGTGGGCGGGAAATATCGTAATGAGTCGGGTTGTGCGTTTCGACGGATCAGAGTAATAGTCAATTTCGCGGCTGACTTCTCGATTTGCACGAAGGGCGAGCGTTATTGAGGCAGCGATATCTGTCTACGTTCTTTTGCAACGAAACGAAAGCGCAGCTGCACAGGCCAGGAACCGATATTCAAGTCGTGTCGCGCTTAAACCGTTCACGGTTTCGGCATTCCGACGCAAGGCCGCTAGTCCGCACATTCGTTCCAAAGGCCTATGGGAATCCCCGGCCTCTGCCGAATTTCCAGGATGAATCACCTCGCCTTGGTGCCCGCTCGTTTGGCGGCAGCCTTTCTTCGGGATCTCGTTAACTTCTTCGGCTTCGGTGCTCTTCGCGCCACATCCTGCATGTATTGAAGCGCCTGGAACCTTGTTGTAATGCCGAGAAATCTGCGCACAACCGCTGGGCGCGCCAGCAGGTTCGAGTGGTGATAGTCCCTGAGGAACGCGACATGGAGGAACGCTCGGAGAATGGGTTCGATGGGCCGGCCGTCACGACTCTGGATGGTCAAGGCGCTGCGATTTGTCCCGGCCGCATTCCCCGGGTCGTCCTCACAATGGAAGCCGGAGTCGGGAGGGACGGGAAGCGTCGTTGGGGCATCCGTGCGAGGCGTCTTCAGAGAGAGCAGATGATTCAGCGTTTTGGCCTGCCCGTCTCGGTTGGTGAGAGCCTGCATGCCGAACATGTTTTCCATCGTGGCGAGCAGTGAAGTGTGATCGTAAACGGTGTGATCGATCAGGTTCGCGGGAATCAGTGGGGAAATCACTACCGCCGGCACGCGAATACCCAGCTGCGTGAAATCAAAATTGTTATGGTTGTTGCTCTCGTCCGAGATCTGATCCCCCGGACTGACCGCTTCCGGCGGCGTCACGTGATCGAAGAAGCCTCCTTGCTCGTCGTAAGTAACGAGCAGCATGCTGTCGTTCCAATGAGGTGAGTTGCGGATAGTCTCGTACACTTGTTTGACCAGGCGTTCCCCGCGGGTGACGTCGTCGAGCGGGTGTTGTGAGTTGCCGCAAGTGAAGTCTCCGGGCGTTGTAGGAAGCACGTTGCCGTAGTTTGGCTCGATAAAGATATATGGCGTGGAAAAGTCCGGATCGTTCACGGCATCGGCGAATTCATCGAAGCCCTCGAAATGGCCTTCGAGCCGGCGGTCGGTCATCCCGCTGATTGCGAAGACCTGGGGTAGCTCGTCCCCCATGAACACGTCCCAATCGAAGCATTGATCCTCTAGCCGGTCGTAAATTGTTCCATTCTCGAATCGATACCCGTTCAACAACGCGGAAGTGGCGGTTTCAAAAGAACTGGGGCTATCGTCAAGCCCGCCCGAGGAGGCCGCATGAATGAAGAATCGATTTGGCCAGGTCGGGCCAGGTAGCGAGGAGAACCAGTGATCGCACACCGCAAAGGACCGTGCAAGATTGGTCAGCACCGGCACCTGCTCGCAGGAAAAGCACTTCATTATGTTGTCGGGTGCGGGGTCTCCGCTGTTTTTGTAACTGGCAACAAAACCGCTGTTGTTGATCGGAGGGTATATTTGCGCACCCGAATTGTACGTGGCGCCATTCCCGCACAGCTGCACGACGGCGTCCTTAAATTCGTGATTCGGGTCGACCTCCGGTGCAGAAATCTTGAAGTCAGCCGGGGTGCTGGCAAAGATCTGCGCGTTGGTCGTGGGATCTGGATTAGATCGAGGATTCCCGACGAGGCCTTCTAGAATCGTCGGCTGGCCCGTGACCGCGTCCGTGCCTTCGATGCCAGAGAACCCGAGCATATGGTCGAAAGCTCGGTTTTCAAGCATCAGCACGAAAATATGTTTGATGGGCCCCGACGGAATGGCTTGCCCCTGAAACAGTCGGCTGCCCAGGCATCGTCCGTTGTCCCAAGCAACGCACACCAGATCGGCAATCCAAGACCAGACAACACAGACCGCTTTCACGATCCAAAGGAAAACCGTACAGACAATTTTCGCCACCCAAAACCACGCTTGGCAGACCCAGTTGGCAACCCAATACCATGCCTGGCAAACCCAGTTGGCAACCCAATACCATGCCTGGCAAACCCAGTTGACAATCCACACCAGCGCATCGCAGAACCAGGAGCACGGGGCCCAATCGCAGCACGAGTTGTAGCCTTGGTCCGCCCAGGAACTGCATTGATTCGAACCCTCATCCGCCCAGGATTGGCATTGGTTCGAGCCTTGATCGGCCCAGGTCTGACATTGGTACGAGCCTTGGTCCGCCCAGCTCTTGCACGTTCCGGTCGCTTGCTGAGTCCAATCCGTGCACGCAATCGTTCCGTCATCCACCCACTTTGTGCATGTCGACATCGTCGATACCCCCAGTGGACAAGCTCTCCGTGAACCTAAGGATCTGGCCTGCGACTTTTTTCATTCGAACCCGCGCGAACGCGATTCCGATCAGTTTTCCGATTCCGCCTGCTACAAACGCGGCAGTGAGCGTCCGCACCAGGAAACCGGGCCAGTGCATGATCGCCCAGCTCGATTGAAAGCATTGCCAGAGAATCGAGACTGCCAGCGCGAGAATGACGCATTTCGCTCCAAGCGAACACCCGCATTCGTGCAAAAGGGAGTTCAGCTTCAGTTCCCATTCCAAGGATTTTTCAGGCACCAGTCCGGAAATATGAATAAAGACAGTCAATCGTCTCCGGTCTCTGCCTATATCGAGCAAGGATTCCACATCCTGCCTTGAGCGTATGATCAGGCGGGACGCGGTTGATCTGGACCAAGATCTGCTGTTGCCGGTCCTCATTTCAGATGTATTTGGTTCTGTGTCCACGATCCCACCTTAATTGCTGGCGGTCCGGTACGATCGAATGAACTTCGACAGGACGCGCCGGATGACTCGGTTATTCCCTCCGCCTGGTGCTCATAGCCCCTCAGATCACGCCTCCCATTGCACCCGGGGATCACGCGCGCGACTCCGGAGCCCGTTCTGGATATAGTGCACCTGCGATTAGTTTCGTTTCTTGACATTCCGAGTTATATAACATATACGTACCGGGTGTTAAGGTGCCAGCCAGTGGTCGCTCGCAATCCTGAGAGTCGCTGGAGAACCCCGGAAACGCGCCTTCCTGCCCCTCGCCCGAGCGCTATTCTCGCTAGAAGACTTTCAGCCTGAATCCCAGTAACGATTTCCTCTGCGGGCACACTATCTGAACGATGTTGAGTCCGATGGCAGGCTGATTCGCCTCGACGCCAATCCGGGAGGAGCAATCCTATGGATGACAAGGACACCGCTCGGAGAAGTCCGTCAAGCGAGCGGAGTAGGTCTATCGCTCCAGACCAGGAACAGCGCGAGCCAAGCCGCATCCCCCAGGTTTCTCTGCCCAAAGGGGGAGGGGCGCTGCGTTCGATCGATGAAAAGTTCTCGGTCAACGCATCGAATGGAACTTGTGAAATCACCATCCCTCTTCCGTTCTCGAAGACTCGAAGCGGCCTGGATGGTTCGGTCTCTCTGCACTATAGCTCGGGATCCGGGAACGGCGCTTTCGGGCTTGGCTGGACCCTTACCCTTTCCACGATTCAGAGGCGGACCGACAAGCAACTCCCCCGCTACCAGGATGAGGTGGAAGGCGACGTCTTTCTCTTCTCGGGTGCCGAGGATTTAGTACCTTCCTACAGTAAAGACACCAACGGCAATTGGGTACGCGATGTGGCGTCAAACGGCGCAACCACAGCCGCACGCTATCGCCCCCGCATCGAGGGGCTGTTCGCGCGTATCGAGAAGATCTCGGTCCAAGGTGAATCAGGCTTTTATTGGAAGGTCACGACCCGTGAAAACGTGGTGACGATTCTGGGACGCAGCGCCAGTGCACGCATTGCCGATCCCCGGTCCCCGGCGCGCATATTCCGGTGGCTTCCGGAGTGGACTTACGATGACAAAGGCAATTGCGCGGAATACGTCTACAAGGACGAAGACGTTGCAAACGTGCAGGGCACGGTTGAAGAGAAGAACCGCCTGTCGGGAGTTGCGCCTTTTTCGAACAAATATCTGAAGCGCATCCGGTACGGCAACCAGAACCCGTACTATCCTGATTCTTCAAAGGCTTTCGACCCGCCGCCACCGCAGAACCCGCAGTATTTATTCGAGACGGTGTTTGACCACGGCGAACACGACGACGCCGCGCCGACGCCCAGCGAAGTGCGGACCTGGCCCAGCCGGCTCGATCCTTTCAGCGATTACCGGGCCGGCTTCGAAATCCGGACGTACCGGCTTTGCCGGCGGATCCTTTTCTTTCACTCCCTTGCTGAACTTGATTACTATCCGGCACCGTACTTAGTGTGCTCGGTCGATCTCGACTACGCAAATTTTCATTTTGACAATGCACCGTATAAAAGCCAGGAAGCCGATTTCATCGTCGCCGTCCGCCCGGTCCATTACAAGAAAACCGCAGCAAATGTCTATCAGAGCCGGAGTTGGCCGGCTTTGGAGTTGGCCTATCAGCCGCTCAATTGGAACAGGACCGTCGAAACAGTCTCGCCTGAAGACGTCGTGGGCGCGCCAGGCGGCGTCGGAGAAGGCTACCAGTGGCTGGACCTCTACGGGGAAGGAGTGTCCGGCATTCTCACGGAACAGGCCGCCACTTGGTACTTCAAAAGGAATCTTGGCGATGGCCATTTCAGCGGCGTGGCCGAAGTAGTGCCGAAACCTTCGTTCGCGGGCGTCACGGCCGGAGCGGCGCAATTTGGAGACCTCGATGCGAATGGATCGAAACAGCTGATTGCCATGGCGGCGGAGCCGCGCGGCTACTTTGAACTCGACGACAATAACGAGTGGCTGCCGTTTCGACCCTTCGAGCAGCTTGCCAACATCGATTTCTCCGACCCAAACACCAGATTCCTGGATTTGAATGGAGATGGCGCTCCTGACCTTGTGGTTTCCGAGGAGCGGGTATTTCGCTGGTACCGTTCGCTCGGGACGCGCGGGCATGACGTTCCGGAATTCGCTCCGAAGCCGTTCGATGAAGAGCAGGGTCCGTCGGTTCTGTTTGGCGATGGGACACAGACGGTTTTCATCGCGGACATGACCGGCGACGGGTTATCGGACATCGTGCGGATACGCAACGGCGAAGTCTGTTATTGGCCGAATTTGGGGTACGGGCAGTTCGGCCCCAAAGTAACGATGCGCAACGCCCCAATTCTCGACGTGCCTGAACGGTTTGACCCCACGCTGATTCAGCTCGCCGACGTGAGTGGGACTGGCGCGGCTGACTTGATCTATGTCGGTCGCGACGGGTTCGCCGCTTGGATCAATCTGGCCGGGAACGCGTGGAGCGATATGCAGCAGATCGATCCATTTCCTGGGACGGAAGTGCCCAATCGCGTTTCCGTCCTCGATCTGCTGGGGAATGGGACTGCTTCCATCGTTTGGTCTTCCGAGCTTCCCGCGAGCGGCCTTGCACCTCTGCGCTATGTGGATCTGATGGGTGGCAAGAAGCCGTACATCATTTCGGGCTACAGAAACAACCTCGGCAAGCACGTGAAGATGGATTACAAAAGCTCGTGCCATTTCTCGCTGCTCGACAAGAAAGAAGGCCGGCCGTGGGCCACGAAATTGCCGTTTCCAACGATGTGCGTAAGCCGAGTCGAAACATCGGACTCCGTGAGCGGCTCGCTGTTTGTTCAGGAGTACCGCTACCGGCACGGCTACTACGACCATGCGGAACGCGAGTTCCGCGGCTTCGGAATGGTGGAGCAAACGGATGCGGAAGCGTTTGATAAATTCGAAAAAAACGGAGCCGGCAATGTAGTGGACGTCACCTTGCTACAGGCGCCGGTCCGTACGCGGACTTGGTTCCACACGGGTGCGTACGTTAACGGCGCGCGCATCCTGGGCCAGTTTGCCCGCGACTACTACCCGGGAGCGGCGACTCTCGAGCACCCCCTGACGGACGCGGTGATCGAAGCCGACTCCCTGACGCCGGATGAGCTTCGTCAAGCAGCACGGGCCTGCAAGGGTATGACGTTGCGGCAGGAGGTCTACGCCGATGATGGCTCGACGGTTGCCGCGATTCCCTACTCCACCGCCGAACACAATTGCCAGATCCGAATGATTCAACCGACACTGGGAAATCGGTATGCGGTATTCCTGCCAAGTGAAAACGAATCCATTCATTACAGTTACGAGCGGGATGCCGCCGACCCGCGCATCGCACATGATTTGAATACCGTGATCGACGAGTTTGGAAACGTCGTTGAATCAGCGAGTGTAGTTTACGGACGGGTGGCTGCCGATCCGGCGGTACCGAGCGAGGTGCAAGCCGAACAAGGCCGAATTCGCACCAGCTACACCCTGCATGCGTACACCAACGATGTGGCAACCAATTCCGCCCTCCGGCTCCGCAAACTCTGCGAAACGCAGGTGTTTGAGCTGACCGGTATCGTACCTGCAGCCGTATACTTCACACCGGCGGAGATTCGCACGGCGTTTCTCGGGGCCGTGCCAATCGGATACGAAGAGCAACCTCAAACGGGGTTCCTGGAAAAGCGGCAGATCCGCAAGGAACGCTCACTCTTTGCCAGCAATGCGGACGCGAACGTAGTGCTGCCGCTCGGCTCGCTCGAATCGCTGGGACTCTCCTACGAAGACTACCGCTTGGCGTTCACCCAACCCCTGCTGACCGCCCTATACGGCGGGCGGGTCACTGACCTCATGCTGGGTCAAGGGAAGTACCTGAAGGGTGATGACTATCGAGCGAGCGGGCTCTTCCCGAATTCCGATCCCGCCGGGTACTGGTGGAGTAGAACGGGCACCGCTCAGTATCCAGCTAATCCGGACCAGCACTTCTATTTGCCCAACCAATATACGGATCCCTTTGGTAACCCAACGCTGGTTCGCTATTACGGCACTTATCACCTGCTGATCGACCAGATCCAGGACGCACTTGGCAACCAGACCACGGTTCTTGGTTTCGATTTCCGCTTCCTTCAGCCGCAAGCCGTCAAAGATATCAATGACAACCTGACCGAAGTAAGTTTGGACATCCTTGGCCTCGTCGTGGGCACGGCCATCCGAGGCAAGGGCAACGAAGCGGACGATCTCACAGCCTTCCAGCCAGACATCACCCAACCGCAGATCGACGCATTTCTGTCTGACCCGGTCACCCAGGGTCCCGCTCTCCTACAAAACGCGACCTCTCGATTCGTGTACAGCTTCCAGTCCTTGCCTTCCGTCGCCGCTTCCATCCGGCGGGAGACGCACGCTCAGACGGCCCTCGCGACGGGGACGCCTTCAAGATTCCAGTATGCCTTTGCCTACTCAAGCGGCCTCGGACAGGTGGCGATGAACAAAGTGCAGGCAGAACCGGGGAAGGCGAAGTCGGTTGATGTCAATCCCGACGGGACCTATACGGTCACCGAGGTGGACACCACGCCGAATCTGCGATGGGTGGGAAACGGCCGAACCGTAGTGAACAACAAGGGCAACAAGGTCCTCGAGTACGAGCCGTATTTTTCCGTCACACCGGCTTACGAGAACGCCGACGAACTCGTCGAAACTGGAGTTACGGCAGTCTTCCATTACGACCCGGTGGACCGGCTGGTGCGAACGGACTATCCGGATGGCTCATTCGCTACGGTCGAATTCAACGCCTGGATGCAGAAGACGTTTGACCGAAACGATAACGTGCTTGCAAGCAATTGGTACGCCCTGCGCGCCGGCGGGGGAATGGGCTTGGAGGAGCAAAGCGCGGCACAAAAAACAAAGATTCACGATAGCACTCCAGCCGTCACTTATTTGGACAGTCTCGGCAGAGCGATTTACGTGGTGCAGGACAACAAGTTCGTGGATCGATCGACCAACACGGTGCGGGAGGAATTCTACGCAACGTTTCTCGTGCTGGACATTTCTGGAAACCGCTTCGCGGCGCGGGATGCGCGTGGCAATTTCGTGATGCGTTCAGGCTACGACATGCTCGGTCATCCGGACGCCACCGCGAGTATGGACGGGGGCCCGCGGTGGACGCTGTCGGAAACAACGGGAAAAGCTTTTTACTCCTGGGACGCAAAAGGCAACCAGTTCCATACCGTTTACGACGCGCTGCGGCGACCGGTTCAGCACGAAGTCCTCACAGCGGCGAACACGACGGTGGTGTATGAGAAATCCGTGTACGGCACGGACAAGACGAGGAATCTAAACGGAACACTTGCGACGCAATACGACGAGTCCGGGCTGATCACCCATGATGCCTACGATTTCAAGGGAAACCTGCTTTCGGCGACGCGCCAGTTCACGCAGGACTACGTGAACGACCATGATTGGTCGAACCCCGCCGCGGTGGCTCTGCAAGTCCAGACATATACCACCCAGTCTGCGTATGACGCACTCAGCCGCGTGCTGACGAGCACGAGCCCGGACGGGAGCGTGACGACCTTGACATACAGCGAGGCTGGCTTGCTTACCGGAATCAGCGCCAGTATCCGGGGTGGAGCTTCGCAGCCTTTCATCGCTCACATCACGCACGACTCGAAAAGCCAGCGACAGCGGATCGACTATGCAAATGGCGCAGTGACCTCCCTGGACTACGACGCTCAAACGTTTCGCGTGAGGCGAATCCAAACCACCCGGGCGTCGGACCATGTGGTTTTGCAGGACCTCACCTATACCTACGACCCGGTGGGAAATGTGACGCAGATCGGGGACTCCGCCCAGCAACAGGTCTTTTTCAACAACCTGCTCGTTCTTCCGCAGAATGACTACCTGTACGACGCCGTTTATCGGCTGCTTTCCGCAAAGGGGCGGGAGCACATCGGCCAAAACGCTCCGGTGAGCGAGTTCGACGAATTCCGCACGAACCTCCCGCATCCCGCAGACGGGACTGCCATGCGGAATTACCTGCAACAGTACGACTACGACTTTGCAGGCAATCTTTCGAAGATGGTTCACAGTTCGGGGTCGGGCCCGTTTACGAACCAGTGGACACGACAGTTAACTCCAGCCACGACGAACAACCGGCTCGTATCCTCACAGGTCGGAGCCACGATTGAAAATTATTCTTATGACCTGCACGGTAACGCAGTGAGCATCCCGGGCATGCCGACTCTGAACTGGGATTTTGAAGACCGCCTGAGGAGCGTAGATCTCGGCGGAGGCGGTATCGCTCACTACACGTATGACGCTTCCGGGAACCGCGTGCGGAAAGTCATCGAGCGTCAAGGCGGGATTGTCGAAGGGCGTCTCTACCTGGGCGCACTCGAGATCTTCACCAAGACGGCAGGCGGCGCAACGCAATTGCAGCGCGAGACGTTGCACCTCATGGATGGACCCGGGCGGCTGGCGCTGGTGGACAGCCGCACCGCGGGGAACGACGGAACTCCGGCGGAGCTGATCCGGTATCAATTTTCGAATCATCTTGGTTCGGCTCTCCTCGAATTGGACGACGCGGCCCAAATCATTACCTACGAGGAGTATTACCCCTATGGCAGCACGAGCTTTCAATCCGTGGACGTAAGCCGCACGGTACCCGCCAAGCGCTACCGCTACACAGGGAAAGAGCGCGATGAGGAGACCGGCCTTTATTACCAAGGCTTGCGTTTCCTTGCTCCTTGGGTCGCCAGGTGGATCAGTTGCGATCCGGCCGGCATTTCAGATGGCTTGAATCTCTACGCGTACGGACATGACGCCCCGACGCGGCTCGTCGATCCGTCCGGCACCCAAACGGTAGACCCGCAAAATACTCAGCTGACGCCACTGACATTCCTCGACACTCGCTCTTCCGAAGAGCGGATGGCGGCTCGCCACGCGGGAGCGCTTGGAGACTTCCATCTCCGTCTCGGTGATCCCGTGTCGCCATACGACCTGGCACCGCACATGCAATTCGACCCAACACAACCATGGCTGCCGACGAAACTAGGTGGACCGGGAGACCCCACCAGCGGAGGCTCAAAGCCGGCGACGTCATCTTCTGGAAAATCGACCAATCCCAAGGTGACTTTTGACCTCATCCCTCCAAAGCTCCAGGTCGAATACCTCAAGCGAGATTTGCGCTACAGACTTACCGTAGACACAAGTTCGGTCGAGGCAGGTATCTTCGGACAGACTCCAACGTTCCAGGGGAAGTTAGCCTTGCAGTACAAATACGGAAAAGACCTCAGTATTTTGGCTAGCGGAGCAACCGGAGGTGGTTCGGTTGGGGTAAATCCACAAACGGGTGTGTGGACATTCGGGCTGCAACAGAAGCCTCTGCCCTCCATCCTGGTGTCGGAAGCAATCACCACCCACGGCGCCTTCACACTTTCCATCGCAGGAAGAATCGGACCGCGTACCGGGAAACCACTCCTGGTTGGCGAGACACCCCCGCCATCCTCTGGATCTTTTGTTACTGCAGAACGCTTCAGACCGGGAGCTCCCGGAATCGAGTTTCAGGACATCGGCGATCCCTTCCGTGCCGCGGAATCTGCAGGGGTCGGCATGCTTCGCGAGGCACCTCAAGTCCTGGGTGACCCGCGCCAAGTACCAGCTTTCGTCAGCCGGCACAGCAGTGTGCAACCCGGACAGAAGGAAAGCGACTTTGCTTCGATCGGCCGAGCGGCCGATGCCGGAGCGGCTATCCATGACATCCCAAGAGCTTTGCCGAAGCCCGACTTGCGCTGGCGCATCGATCTGTCCGTCGACCCACAGACCAAGTTTCGCGCGATGGCTAACCTGCAGCTCGTTTTCTGAGTTGCAAGAAACGAGTGAGTGCGGAAGCAGGTTCGAATCAACCCTGCCGCCAGGCGCGACAAGGCAGTGGGAGTATTCGAGACGCTCCGGCTGTTGAGTTCAGCACTCCGTCAGGCGCTTTGAACCAATTATCCGCGGCCTGATCGATGGCGGCTGCAGTGGAAAGAGGCGCTCCCATGAGTACGAATCTTGAACCCGTAAAAGTCAACGAGCAGTCGGCGAACGTTGCGAATTTGCAGGCGGTGCTGAGTGCCTTGGGCTACGCGCTCGATCCGGCGGAGGTGAGCCAGCAAAGCGCCGGGAAGACCACCGCGAAGGCTGTTCGCCAATTCCAGAAGTCCGTCAACTTGATGCCTCAGCCGGGCTACTTGGTGGATACGGCAACCGCTACCGCACTGGATCAGGCGCTCGAGAAGCAGCGCCAGCAAGCGCCCCGCGGCGACGTTCCCCGCATCGTTTATGGGACCGTCGTCCGGCCGGACGGCCAGCCAGCCCGCGGCCTCCGCGTTGCGGCGTTTGACCAGGACATGCGTTCACGCCAGCCGCTGGGGCAGGCGACAACGGACGCCGCCGGAAGATACAGGATTTCTTACAGTGCCGCGCAGTATCAACGCAGCGAACTTGGCGGGCCGGACCTGGTGGTGGAGGCTTACGGCCAAAGCGGTGAAGTGCTCAAGACAACGGATGTTCGGTTTAACGCTTCTGCAATCGCAAATGTCAGTCTGACGCTCGAGCAAGTGGGCGCTGAAGCCGATTACGACCGCATCGTTCGGCTGCTGACACCGCTCCTCGACGGACAGGGCGTCACTCTGGATACCCTCGAGGAGAGCGACAAAAACCAGGACGTCACCTTCGCCGCGGGTGAGACTGGCGTTCCCCGCGATGAGTTGGTTGATTTTGCGGTAGCAAGGCGTGTGCCGCCATCCATAGGATTGCCAGCCGAGTTCTGGTTTGCTCTACTGGCCACCAAGACCATTGCCCCGCCGACTCCTCCCGACAACACAGCGGGAATCGCAGGGCTTGTTGCTGGCGCAATCGCCGCGGTTCCGTTGACCTCCGTGACAGCGGTTCAGCAAGGACTCGATAAGGCCCTCGCCGCAAACTTGATCGCAAAAGGATTTGCGGAGCAATTCAAAGAATGGTTGCGGCTCTACCTGGAACTGATGGTTCGCGAAGCCACGAAAGATGGCAGCTCAAGCGCCGCGCAGAACATCCTAAACGGTTCCGGCGTGCCCGATGCCAAGCGCAACGCCCTTCTCCAGGCGTACCTGCCGGGCGGATCGCGGGATGACATCCTCCAACGGGTTCGGGATAGCAAGCAGTTCAACGACCAAGAGGTGAACGCCATCGGAGCAACGCTGGTGCTAAATGACCTCACACTCGGTGATGGCAAGTTACTGCTCGAATTCCGGAAGAGCATTGCCGACCCGTCCGCCGCAGCGATGCTGGCGCGAATCTCTCAGCAGGACTGGGTAGCCACGATTACGCGAACAGGTTCGGCACCCCCTGATTTTGTCGCCGGGGATACCCCGGAAGATCAGCGAAACAATTACGGCACCTTACTTGCAAAGCGGGCAGCGTTGGCATACCCCACCGCTGCATTCGCTGGCGACCTGGCGAGGGCCATTGATGCCAAGGGGAAGTTAGCGATTCCCAATGCGGGACAGGTTCTGGCGTTCTTCGACGCGCACCCTGATTTTGAGTTAGCCACCACCTCCATCGACGGTTATATGCAGCAAAAGGCTCGTCCCGAATTTTTCAATGCGATTAATAAAACGGGCTTCGTCAGCGGCCTCAAGGCCACGCAGCGTGTGTTCAAAGTTGCTTCCAATTTGGCGGCGGCCAATAGCCTCTTGCAGGATGATCTGCATTCGGCGCAAAAAATATACCGCATGGGCGAAACGCAATTCGTCCAGAAGTATGCGACGAAGCCCGGCTTCAACAAGACCACCGCGCAGGACACGTTCCAGCGCGCCGCTAACACTCATGCGGCTGTCATTACGGTCGTGGGTGAGCTGCGCGCGACGCAAAACGCGAATAAGGTGCAGGGAATCGCCAATCCCGTGCAGGCGCTGAACGATTTCCCAAATCTCGCCAATCTGTTCGGGAATGCCGACAGTTGCGACTGCGATGAATGCCAGTCGATTTTCGGCGCCGCCGCGTATCTCGCCGACCTGCTTCACTATCTAGAAGGACGTCTTCTCATTCCTCCGACGGGAACCGTCAAGGATGTTCTCTTCAGCCGACGGCCGGACATCGGATACATCGAACTGACCTGCCAAAACAGCAACACACCCCTGCCTTATATCGACTTGGCTTGTGAGATCATGGAAGACCGTGTTGCTCCTTGGAAGCTGTTTGATTTGCCTCTGGCTCTTGTTCCGGATTTTGTCGAGGGCCCGCCGGATGCGAACCTGAAGAATGCATTCGCCAACGCCGCTCCCCCGGTCACGCTTTCCGATGCCGCGCGTGTTTCAGCCCAGGATCAATTCAATTCCTGGGTAGTACACGATGTCCCGCAGTCTTATCGTGTGCAACAGCAGGCTGGAGGCCTCGCCGTCTCCATACTCCGGCAGACGCACGGAACGGAAGAGGAGCTGGCCGCCAACCCCGAATATGTCAATGGCACCGCATATACCGTTCTTGACCAGGCCGTTGCTCCGCTAGCGCTCCCCTTCGATCTTTTCACCGAGGAAGTACGTGCCTATTTGGGCCGCGCCAGCGTGCAGCGCGCAAATCTGATGGAAATCTTCCGTGGGCCAAATGCTCCCAACAATCCGCAGGACCTGGATATCGCGGCGGAATACCTGGGCATCGCCAGCGCCGAACAGAACCTGATTCTTCAGGCCGACCCGGCCAATCAATTTCTCTATTGGGGCAAACCCTGGGGTGATAACGACAACCCAACAACCCTGGCGTCCATGGCCAAGGTAGATGTCTTCCTGAACCGGACCGGTCTCCAGTTCGCCGATTTGCAACGCATGCTTACTCTGTCTTTTGTGAATCCGAACGGAGCAATCGTGATCCAGAACCTGGATTTATCCTGCGATACGAGCCAAAAACGGCTGCAGGTACTGGACCTCAATGCACTCGACCGCATCCACCGGTTCCTTCGGCTTTGGCGCAAGCTTGGCTGGAACATGTGGGAAGTAAACCTGGTGATTCAACATCCGGCGCTCGGTAACGCAAAACTGGACCCCCCTCTGCTCTTACAGCTGTATCCTTTCGTGCAGATAAAGGACAAGCTCGCGTCGCTGTCGGTCGAGCAGCTGTGCTCCTTCTTTGGCGACATCAACACCGCCTCCAAGTTCACAGCTGCCTATCAGAAGCCGGCTCCCTCGCTCTACGAAAACCTGTTCCTGAACAAGCGGCTGACGAACCCCGTCGACCCGGCTTTTGCCATTAGCGCGGTGACGGCTGTCAATCCCCCAGCGCTGCTCACCGACTCCGCACACATCGCGCCGATTCTCGCGGCCACGAAAGTGAAGCAGACTGATCTTTTGATCATCGAGCAACTGACCAAACCCGGCAACGGTCCTGCCTATCTTTCCGACGCCCAGCTCAGCCTGAAGAATCTCTCTTTTCTCTATCGCCACGCGCTTCTCGCGAAAACTCTCCGGATTAAAGTGCAGGACTGGCAGACGCTGCTATACCTGTCCCAACAAGATGCCTTCACAGACCCCGCGTCAACGCTGGCCTTTCTCAAGCTCCTGGATAGGATTCAGGGCAGCGGATTCTCTATCGATCAGCTCGATTACATTCTCACGGCTGACCTTTCCGCCAAATCCGCTGCAGCGGAAAAAACGATCACGCCCGTTCTCACCGCATTGCAGAAGAGCCTTCAAGCAATAGCCAAGGCTAACAATCCGGCGAATCTGCCTGCCACCGCCAGCGATCTTACGATCGCGATCGGCACGCAATTGCAAACCCTTGGATGGGACGCGAGCTCTATCAGCTCGCTTGTCGCCACCTTCAACGACCAAGTCCAACTCCAGAGAGCGTTCACGAGCGCTCCCCTGGGCTTCGATTTTCCTCCCAATATCACCAACCAGATGAAGATCGCCTACGACAAGAACGCTCAGACTGTCGGTTTTACGGGCGTCATGACAGACGCGCAGCAAATCATCTTGCTGAATGACCCCGCCTTAATTGCGGTTACGGGAAATCCTGCTTACCAGAGGGCTATCAATGACATCCACGACCTGCCTCGCTTGCTGATGAAATTCTATTCGCCTTTCTTCAGGGCCCGACTAGCAACTCTGCCCAACGTGGTGCAATTCGCCAGCCTGTCCTCCAAGGACCTCGCCGCAAAAGTGAATTACGATCCAATTCTGCGAGAGCTAACCTTCTTCGGAATCATGAGCACCGATGATCAGGATGCGCTGAAAGCGCTCTCCGCGGATGCAAGTTACCAGGCCGCAGTGCAGTCTCTTTTCAATCAGCCACGTGCCGCTGTGCCTCCCTCTCCGGAGCTCTGGCTTGCTTTCGCAACCCTGCTCCAGCCTCTCGCTGCCAATCTGGCGGCGAATCTGCTCACTGCCGAACAGGGCTTGGCAAACTACGTTCAGCACAAGCAGTCGACCGACCAGGTGATTCAACAGCTCAGTGCGGCGCTGGGCCTCACGCAGGCGATCACCGGAAATCTCATGACGAATTTTGCGATTTTTCCCCAGCCGCTTCCGAAACACGCGCTTCTCCCGGATTTCCTCGATCCCGGCTTCGTCAACGCGAGCTCGGCCATTGCTTCCACTGCCTTTCCTGAGCTGTACCAAGGCTACTACTGGCTGCACCGGGCGGCGCTCGTCTTGAAAACCGTGGCAGCGACCGATTCGGACCTGCTCGCAGTACAGGGCAACACCGGGACGACGGGAGTGTTGGATCTCAACCTTCTGCCCCTGGAATTTACCGCCGTCGTCGGAACGAATGCGGCTCCCGAATCATCGAACCTCGTCCTGCAGAGCGTCCCGCCTAACTTTCCGCCTAACGGAACGATTACCCTAATCGGGCCGCAATCCGTGAAGCTGGGTTACGCGATAGCCGCCAATACGCTGAATGTGTCATCGCCTATTCCTCAGAGCGTTGGCGCTATCGCGGCTGGCACGACCGTTACGGCGATCCCCGTGTCCGGCGTTCCGCTGCTTCCTCTCTTGAACCTTGCAGAGTTCATGCAATTGCATCACAGCTACTCCGACGACACGGTCTCCCTCGTGGCCGTCGTCAACAGGCTCATCACAGACGCCACATACACAAGTGCCTTGTTCGGTGCGGACGTGGAGTCCTTGGCAGGATGGACAAGTTCGGACGTTCAGGCGCTGACCGCGCCCAATACTATCAGCGCGGTTTTCCCGGGCGACTACGCGAAAGTCGATGCTTGGCAGCGGCTAAAGAAGGCGTTCTCGATTTTGCAACGACTCAACGCGTCGGCTCGCAGTGCCATCGCATTGGCAAATCCAGTCCTCGGGGAGAAGGACTCCGCCAGCTTGAAGCAAATGCTGCGTTCGAAATACGACGAGAACACATGGCTCGGGATCAGCAAGTCGATCCAAGATGACCTGCGTCAACGGAAACGCGATTCTCTCGTTGCATATCTGCTGGCGCAGCCCATGCCTGCGGACGCCCCAACGGGGAAATGGAACGATCCCGAAGACCTCTTCGCCTACTACCTTATCGATGTCGAGATGTGTTCGTGCCAGCCGACCTCCCGGATCGTGCAGGCCTCCGCTGCGGTGCAACTCTTCGTGCAGCGCTGCTTCATGGGGCTTGAGCCGCAAGTGCGCGTGAGCGTCGATACCGACTCCGCGTGGAGCGAATGGGCTTGGATGAAGTATTACCGGGTCTGGGAAGCCAATCGCCGTGTGTTTGCCTACCCCGAAAATTACGCCGAACCGGAGCTGCGCAAGGACAAATCGGACCTCTTCAGAAACTTGGAGAATGAATTGCAGCAGAACGACGTTACCAAAGACAACGTTGAGACTGCGTTCATCCACTATCTCGAGGGCGTGGATGGCATCGCCCAACTCGAGATTGCTGGCACCTTCTACCAGGAGAGTACCCAGACGTTGCACGTGGTCGGGCGCACCGCGGGCGGCGACCCCCGGCTTTACTACTACCGGCAATTTATCGGTGGGCGGCGCTGGACCGCATGGTCAAAGATCGACACGGACATCAAGGCCGATTACGTCGTGCCCCTGGTGGCAAATGAACGGTTGCACCTTGCCTGGCCAGAGATTCGTTCGGAAGCGAATCCGCCTTCCGCGCTGCCTATTCCCAGCTCGACCGATCAAAGCAATCTGTCTACCTCAGTAGATCCCCCGGCGAAACAGCGAAGCATGTATCTCGCGATCACGGAATTCAAGAGCGGGAAGTGGACGCCCAAGAAGGTTTCGCAAGACGCCATCGATCTGGGATCGTGGACCGATGACCTTTCATCTCCGGACGGATTCCACCCGGAGCGGTATATCGTGATACCCGTCGACCTGACGTGGTTGCCGGATTTCCTTTTCCCGCCGGGGAAACCCCGCCCGAAATCGGCAATGGGCTACGAATGGATCTTGGATGGTCCCTTCCTGCTGCAAGCCTGCTACGCCGACCCGACCTATGGAACGTGGGCGCTCTCTCGCGCACTCTACGAGCTGGCCGGATGCAAGGGATTCCCCGAACCGTTTCTTGGCACCCTTCGGTTGCGTCCAGAGGTAACTCGCTTTGAGCGCGATGATGTTGAGAACAGCAGGAACATGGAAACCTCCGATGCGGCGCTCGACGTGCTGACGCCTCTCGCCAATACTAGTCTCATCCTTCACCAGGAGATCCTCGGCAATACCCCGGACCGCTTCAAGATCTACTATCCGCATTACCTTTCGTTCATCGACAGATTTATGTTTGCAGTGATGCTCGTCCTTGGACTTGCCAATCGGCAAGCCGCGGTAGCTGCGTCCATCGAGCGCGGAGTTCCTGTCACGCTTGGCACATTTCTCGACTGGTTCTACGCGGACAAGCTGCGCACATTTTTCGTCCGTCCGGAACTGTACTCGAGGAGATACGAGTCCGCTCTTTTCTACGAGGACTTGGAGGCTTTGATCGGGGAAATCATCGACTTGATCGCTAAGAAAAAATACGCCGACGCTTTTAAGCTCGTGGCCAAGTTCTTCCAGGGAGAATATAGATTCGAACTGTTGTTCATGAACTTTTATCATCCTCTTACCTGTCTATTCGCGAAGACGCTCTACCAGAAGGGTGTTGACGGGCTGATGGCGCGCGAAACGCAATTCGCGGACCGCAAACTCGATTTCACGGGCCAGTACGAACCCACCTCAATCGTGGATACGCATTATCCGCAGGAGATTGTCGACTTCGCACCCAACGGCAGCTACTCGCTGTACAACTGGGAACTCTTCTTCCATGCCCCGCTGATGGTCGCCGAGCGCCTGTCACAGAATCAGAAGTTCGAAGACGCCATGCGGTGGTTCCATTATATTTTTGACCCCACCGGTAGTCACGACGTAGATCCGGTCACCGGCAACCCGGCTCCATCACCGCAAAAGTACTGGATCACAAACCCTTTTTACCTTCGGCAGCAAACGGGCCCTAATGGCTATCTCGCGCAGCGACTTGAAAACCTGATGAATCTCCTGGCAAGCGATCCCACCAATCCTTCGACGAACCCGATGGTACGGGCCTTGCAGCAACAGGTCGACGACTGGCGCAAGAATCCTTTCGATCCACATCTGGTCGCCCAGTATCGTACGGTCGCGTATCAGAAATTAACGGTGATGAAGTACATCGACAACCTCATCGCCTGGGGCGACCAGCTCTTTGAAATGGACACACTGGAGTCTGTCAATGAGGCGACGCAACTCTACGTCATTGCCGCGGAGATTATGGGGCAGGCGCCGCGCAAGATTCCTCCTCCTGCGAAACCCGTGCCGCAGACGTTTAATGAGCTCGACCTCAAACTGGATGCCTTCTCGAACGCGCTTGTTGATTTTGAAAACCTCATACCGCCCATGTCGTCCTCCGGTGGGGGAGGAGCGCCAGCCCCGCCGGTGCCGAGCCTCCTTTATTTCTGCATTCCCCAGAACGACAAGCTGGCCAGCTATTGGGCTACCGTCGAAGACCGGTTGTACAAGATCCGTCACTGCTTGAACATCGAAGGTGCCTTCCATCCGCCGGCGCTGTTTGCACCGCCCATTGATCCCCTGGCACTCATCAAGGCTGCCGCCGCAGGACTCGACCTCTCCACTGCGTTGAGCGACCTCGACGCGCCCCTGCCCTTCTATCGATTCACGACCATGATCCAGAAGGCGAATGAATTCACAAATGACGTAAAGGCCCTCGGGACCGCACTTCTGGCGGCGCTTGAGAAGAGAGACGCGGAAGCGATCGCCCTTCTCCGACAGAGTCAGGAAGTCGCTCTCTTGCAAGCCGTCCGGGACGTCAAACAGAAACAGATCGACGACGCCCAGTTGGTCATTGATGGCCTGCAGAAAAACAAGGAGATGGTCACAATTCGACGGGATTACTACGCCAGTAGGGAATTTATGAACGCTGGCGAGAATACGGCCATGGGTCTGTCGATCGCCTCTACCCTCCTGGACGCGGGCATTGCTGTCGGTTACATTTTGGCCGGCGGACTAAAACTTATTCCAGAGTTTGTGGCGGGCGCGGCAGGATTCGGCGGCTCACCCACAGTCACCGTTCAGGAAGGCGGAGACAACATTGGTAACGCCGCCGATGACGCGGTCAAAACTATGTCCGCAATAGCAACCGCCCTCGACAAGGGAGCGTCCATTGCTTCGACAGCCGCTGGATATCAGCGGCGCATGGATGACTGGCAGAACCAGTTGAATCTGGCTAACAAGGAACTCGAACAGCTAGACAAACAGATCGCATCCGCGCAAAAGAAGTACGACATCGCCCAGAATGAGCTGGCCAACCAGGATCTTCAGATCAGCAACTCCCAGGCCGTCGATCAATTCATGCACAGCAAGTACACGAATCAAGACCTCTACAACTGGATGATCGGGCAAATCTCGCAGACTTACTTCCAGGCCTATCAACTCGCCTTCGATCTCGCGAAACGCGCCGAAAGATGTTACCGCTATGAAATCGGAGTTGATGATAGCTCGTACATCCAATTCGGCTACTGGGACAGCCTGAAAAAGGGCTTGCAAGCCGGCGAACGTCTGCAACTCGATTTGCGCCGGCTGGAGAGCGCATACCTGGATCAAAACCGCCGGGAGTTCGAATGCACCAAGCATGTCTCACTGGCAATGGCAAATCCGCCTGCTTTGCTCGCGCTGAAGGACCAGGGCATTTGCACATTCGGCGTGCCTGAAGAACTCTTCGACCTTGATTACGCTGGCCATTATTTCCGCCGGATCAAGTCGGTGAGCGTTTCTATTCCTTGCGTTGCAGGTCCCCGAACAACCGTGAACGCTACTCTTCGTCTAGTCAAGAACATGGTCCGGATTAATAACTCGCTCACAGGCGATGATCCACAAAATCCTTACGTGCACAACCATGACGACAGCGGTGTCTACACCGACGACGACCGTTTTCGCGAGAGCCACGTCAGGGTGAACGCCATCGCTACCAGTTCCGGGCAGAACGATAGCGGCATGTTTGAACTCAACTTTCGAGACGAACGGTATCTTCCTTTCGAGGGCGCAGGAGCGGTTTCCGTCTGGCAGCTTGAGCTCACTCAGAACAGCGAACTCCGTCAATTCTCCTATGACACGATTTCCGACGTCATTCTCCACGTAAAGTATACATCCCGCGAAGATACGGGGCCGTTCCGTGACAACGCGGTGAAGCACCTCACGGACGACGTTCTGAGTCAAATTAGCTCCGAGTTGCCCCTGCGGAGACTATTTGATCTGATGCACGAGTTCCCGACGGAATGGTATGCCTTCTTGCATCCTCAGGCAGGCTCTCCGGAAACTCTGCAGTTCAGCCTTCGAAGGCAGTCTTTTCCCTATGTAGGACCTGACAAGCATATCCAGCTCGAAGCGATCTCGCTTTTTGTGCGGACCAAGCCGACAATTGCCACTCTCGCCGCACAACTCGATCCCACGACCAACGGGGCGAACGTCTACAAAATCCCCTTCCCGGGTGCGGACAAGAACGGGTTTTACAGCGCTGGCCAAGACGGGCTGGGATTCCTTTTGGACGAAACACAGCCATGCTTGCTGCAATTGGGGACGCAACAAGGGCTATTCAATACGTTGGCGGACGGAGACATTCTCGACTGCTATATGGTGGTGGAATACACGCTGCAATAGAAAATACGCTGCATATGAAACCGAAGATGTAGCGGCCAAGTCACAAACGGGTTGTGGATTACCCTAGCGTCATTCACGAAACGGCTGTCGAGCCACGGTCGACTCGTCATTATAGCGAACAATCACCGGTAGCCCCGGGGAGCCAACTCTCTATTTCTCAGCGAATTACAGGTCGCAGAGCATTTTGATGGTGTCCGGGCGACCGACGCTTGGTTTTGCTCCGGCGATATCGCTAACTCACACTTGGTAAATCACTTAGTCGCGGGTCTTTTTTCTTTACCGTAGCTATCAGACACGGCGTGGCAAAAACGTAGCAAAGGTATTGCCGACTGAAAGAGAGAGAGAGACTCCGCCAGTTTACTACCTCATGTTCAGCAGTTCGCGTCGTGTGCTGGGCAACCGACAGCCATCCTTGCTCACGCGACAACTCGTGACATATCGTGGTTGACGCCCTATGTCGCTTGCGCGAGTGAACCAACAACAGGTACTTATACCCTACGGCTGTCGGAAGGCGGACCAAGATGGTCTGTAGTTACCGTCAATTCTAGGTCAGACAAAGTGAGGTGGTTCGCGCCGGGTCAAACGGAGTTCGTCGGGAATCACGAGCGTCGGAATTGAGCCGCGTAATCTCGAGGCGATTGCACGCACGATCATGGGAGGTGTTCGGATGATTGGGCTCACTGCTTCCATCGGGTCATTCAGTTGGGAAGTTGGTTTCGGAATCGCGTCATCACAGAACGCACGACAACAGCCTCCTGTCGAACGGATAGCGGCTTTGCGGAGAATACCCGGCCTAATTGCTGGTGTCATGTTCCTTCTGATCAGCATAGCCCCTGCCTTGGCTGCAGATGTGCAATTCACGGGATGGACGGAGGTTCCTGGCCACAGCACAACTAACGCGGCGGACGCAGCGACCGTTTACAGTGGCAAGCTGTACTTGTTTGGGATTGGAATCAACGATCACGCGCATTACGTCAACACATTCGACGGTACTCACTGGGCCGGCTGGACGCCCGTACCTGGGAGCGGCACGACGAATCTCCCGGACGCAGCGACCCTTTACAATGGCAAGCTGTACTTGTTTGGGATTGGAATCAACGATCATGCGCACTATGTAAATGTGGGTGCCATTCAGGTTCCCGTTGGATCACTAAGTCCGCACTTCGACGAAGTATTTCAAAAAGGAAGCCACAACGCATACTGGGTTAACAACAAAACGTCGCCGGACGATCCGTACGCAGCGGGTACGCAGATGCGACTCTGGGATCAACTTGTTCATGAGCACGTTAGATCAATAGAATTAGATCTGCATCGCGATATCGACGATCCATATACGGGGCGTGGTTCACATCCGGGAGAGTTTCGTGTGTATCACACAAATGAACCTGAGAACTCTACTTGTTTTAGCCTCGCCGACTGTCTCCAGCTACTCCAGCGTCTAGACTACGTCCTTCCAAGTCATGAGGTAATTCATATTGCCCTGGAACTTAAGCAGGTAGATCGCTTTTTCTACGACGACGGCCTTTTCGACGATTCTAGCTTCCAACCAGAGGAAATCGATCGTCTTCTCTGGGAGCACCTAGGCCCTCGCCTCTACACGCCCGTAGAGTTTATGAGCCGGTGCGACCAGACATTGAACCTAAGACAGTGCGCGGCACAGGTGGGGTGGCCAACGGTCGACCAGCTTCGCGGTCGCTATATCGTGACAGTGCATGGCACGGAAACTGGAGGTGCCCCCGGAGCGTGTAATGAGCGAAGCTGGTGGCAATATGCTTCCGCCGATATCCGCACACGTGCAGCCTTTCCCATGTTCGTCGCTGGCGGCAACGCGGCGGGAATTACCGATACGGGAATGCCTGACTTCAAGGCAAACAGGTACAACGCAAACAATCCAGAATTCAAGGCCATATGGCGCCGGGCACTGGATAATACGATCTTCTTCCAGCTTGAAGATCCGGAGAATCCTGACTTTAAGGAGACTGACCCCAAAGGCGCGCCACATACTCCGCTGAACCGCCTTTTTCACGGAATCGTGCGCTCCACAGCGGCGCATTTGGTAGACCATCCAGTACCGCCCAGACCACCAGCCCTCGAAGACAATGTCGGAAATATCGAACAGACTCAGGCGGTCTCCAAGGGATGGCAGATAGTGATGACTGACTATCCCGCGAACTTCATTTTGGACGTGCGGTCAGTTCGGTCTCCACAGATTCCGTCGCGCGTGGATCAGCCATTCTTCCACGCTGCGGAGGTGGGCTTGCCCTCAAAGAACAATTTTGCACCAAACGCACTCATCGAACCGGGCAGCAGAATATACTTCGACACCGCCAACCGAATTACTGACTACGACCTCTTAGACATTTCTGAAGGAGAAGCATTGATCCATGGCGCAAAGCACACTAACGATCCGACAAAACGAGGGGCAGCAAAACTAGTGCGGGTGGCGCCACAGCGCGAACGTGAACCCGTCGAGGACTGGGAAGTGTTCTCGTCAACTTCGATGGTGGGTCACTCCGCTGGGCCGTTGGAAACCACTCCGTTCGGAGAGGGGTGCATTGACGTCGGATCCTCAGCCGACTACTCCGGTGACCTCCTTCGAGTCTGCCGTAATCCGGTATCTACTGACGACCGACTTGTTAACGTCGAGGTCACAACTTGGCTATCGGGGAAGATTTTCTATTCGAAGCAGACTGCTCTGCCACACCATATTGTGCAAACAGCGCCGATAGGAGACGCCCTCAGGGTACGAGTTGATCGCACCGGAAATGGCACGACTATAAGCGTGTTTACTGCTGCGGAAATGAATCCGGATGGCAGTCCTCTCTGGATTCCATATCCCGACAATCCGTTCCATTTCACGAGGGATCTGGCAATACAGGGACTCTTCCAAGTGAACGATGGCGTGTTCACAGGTACGCGCCTGAATGGCCGCTTAATCCCGTTCAGTGAGTTTAACCTCGCCCAGATTTTTCCCGGCGGGGCGACGGCTGGCACCGCCTACGATTTGTCGTTTTGCACAGATGGAAGTTGCCGCGGACAGCCCCTCGACTCACACGAAAGCGTTTCCACTGGACGCGGTGGAGATTCGTATATTGGGATACACGAAACCGAGGGGTCGGTCTACGATCAGTGGCGAACCTTATACACAACTGACGTGTTCGAAGTCCGAAGCAGTGGGCTAAATCAATTCCCTGTCTTTAATAAGTTCATGCTACTGAAAAGCAACCCCAAACCAGGGAAACCAATGACTCCACTTTACAAGTGCATTGACTGGCGTCGTGATTATCATCAGCATTGGTTGAGCACCGACCAATCCTGCCCCAATCCCAACACAAAGGAGCCCTATGCCAGGAGCGGGGGGCAGATTGGATACATCGCTACGAGGCCATTGCCTGAAACTCAGCCCCTGTGGCACCTGCGAAAAGGTACGCAAAACGCTGGTAGCGCAGATACGCACGACCACTACTTCGCCGTAGGCAATGCACAGCGAGACGTAAAGATCAATAAAGAGGGATATAGCCTTGTGGGACCTGCCCCGGTAGGGTGGGTATATGTGCAGGGGGCCTTGCCTTGAGGAAACACTACTGCATTTAAGACTCAGTTTGGCACATTGCCTTGTTTGATCTCGATTGACAATCATACTGAGGCGGAGAGATGGCTCCTCGTCTGACCAAATGGATGGAAGGGATTCTTGTCCTAGCATGCGCATGGGCGAGCACGGAATTCCGCGGCTGGAGCGAGGTTCCGGAATCGTGCTCCATCGCTGGTTCAAACGCGAATGTTGCACCCAGGCTTCACCCCTCACTCGAACAAGCAGAAGGAGTCTTGTCGTAGACATTCTTGTCTAGGCGGCCGTTCATGCCATGGTGGTACCGGGAGCGCCGGCCGCCGTTCTCAGAACATGGATTTGCGGTCCCTCATCGAGCTCGTCTTGCGGCTTCCTCTCAGGCCCCACAAGATCTAGCCGCCCCTGGCCTACCAACATCTTTGCCTTGGCCCCGTTGTAGCCGAGCAATCGCACTAATTCGCAGATCGTTGCAAGGAACTTCTGCGTTCCGACCGGTTCGTCTTCTGTTACTCCCGCTATGCTTTCCACGGGTTCAACACCTGCACCCGCGTGTCTGCAAAGTCGCTGACGTTGCGCGAGACGACCGTTAGGTTGTGGTGAAGCGCTGTCGCCGCTAGGAGGCCGTCGATAGTCGACAGTGTCTTGCCCTCCCTTTTCGCGGTGGCTGCGAGCAGGCCCCACCGATCCGCGATAGGGATATCAATCGGCAGAATTCTGCCAGCAAAACGAGCCCGCAGTTCTATCTCCAACCATGTTTCCAGATGGGTTCGCCGCTTGCTCTGTGAAAGGCCCGCTACACCCTTTCGAATCTCTCCAAGGGTCAGAACGCTTAGGTAGAGCAAGGTTTCTTCCGCCGCTTGCATCCAGGCCATCACGCTCGGCTCGGGCTTGAGGCGCACAAGTTCGGAGATGCAGTTAGTATCCAGCAAATATCCACTCATAGTTCAATTTCACGCCCCTCATCCTTCTCGCGCTCCAAGTTCAGATCGACTCCGACAAGCGGTGACTCCCGGAAGAACTGCACAAGACTCTTAGGCTGATGGGACTTGCCGGCAAGCTCCTCGTATTGCTCGGCAGAAATCATCACCACACCTTCCTTACCCTGCCGCGTTATGAGTTGGGGACCGTCAGTCCGAGCCCGCCGAAACACCTCGCTAAACCGGGCCTTCGCCGTTTGAATCTGCCAGGAAGGTTCGACAGGCTTCAGACTACGTCTCTTCCGGCCCCCAACTTCTTGACCATGTTCTTTGGAAGTCTTAGGCATATTCTCTCCCGCATTGCTGACTAGTCTGACTAGACATAGAATCCCGCTATATCGCTGGTTTGTCAAGCGCGAATCAGGGAGTGGAGGAGCAAAAGGAGCTAAATGCGATACGGCAGAATGCTTGTAATTGGGTCTTTGCTATTTGCATCCGTGGGCATCGTTCGTGGACAGCAGACAAAAGAACCACCTCCACCCGCCACAAAACTTGAAGAATTCTCCGCCAAGACAGGAATCGTTGTGATTCGTGGGTTTGAAACCATTGGGGAGGTCAGAGGCATGGGTTCCGTGACCATCACCGCGAGGGAATTTCGGGACGCCAGCAACCCGAAATTAAAACAAACCGGCTTGACCGTGGAATTAAAGGAGTCTGGCCGACTGGAAAGGGAAAGCATCTCGTTTGTAGATTACGATGAAATCGATTCTTTATTACGCGGGATCGATTACATTTCTAAGATCGAACGGAACGTCACGTCGCTGAAGAACTTCGAGGCGGAATACAGGACAAAGGGGGACTTTGCTATAACCACCTTAAATGAACGTAATGGGTCAATCGGTGTCGCAGTTTCGAGCGGACGGTTTAGCAAGGTGTCGGCATATTTGAAACTCTCCGACCTGCCGCAACTCAGAACCTACATTGTGAACGCAAAGGCCATCATCGATTCAGCGAAGTGAGGCCGTCCCGCTTGTTTTGTCGTGAGTGTTTCATTGCACTATGCTGACACGTTTTATCATGCGATATTGGCCCACTGAAGTAAATTAGGGCAAGCTGGGAAGGCGTTTCTCAGTGCGCACCGAGCATCCACCTTCGAGGACCCCACGTGCCCGCCGTTATTTGTTCGTTGCCACTATCGAACTGACCGATACGCAGTCAGAAGCCAAAATTCAAGTGCGAACCAGTGATCTAAGCTTGTTTGGCTGTCGTGTGGAGACACATAAACCATTCCCAACAGGATCAAAGGTAAGAATTAGGATTGCCGACAGGAGTGCCAGCTTCGTTGCTCTCGGCAGGGTCTCGTACGCCACATCGGATGGTGGGATGGGGATCGCGTTTTCGCAGATTGGGCCGACGAATCAGCTAATCTTGGAGAAGTGGGTCGACGACCTGCGGGAACCCGTAAAGCAGGGGGTGAAATGATTGATACGTGGAGGATGGAATCCTCGGCGAGCAAAAGCAAAGGCGAACCAGAGGCAGACATCCGCAAGTATGTACCGTGACCTTTAAGATTGCCGGAGACAGGAAGTCCGGTTTTGTATGCTCGGCGAAGATGGACGGGCGAGACATCAAGGAAATCACAGGCTGTCGGGAGGTGCTTACGCGTTGTCTGCCGTGGTTGTGAGCTCCGTGCTCCTCCTAAGAGATTGGATAAGGTGGAGGCGAGAGCTTGCGAAATACAGGGAGAGCTAGAACGTCATTTCCACTTGGATCGCGCAATGCGTTTCATTTCTTCCGCGATTCTCCGCATCCGCTCAAGGACTTGTTTGAGCATGGATACGCTCTCCTCTTCGGACAATAGTGTCGGCGGTGCCGTCATCGGCGGCAATGGCCGCAAGAGTGGGGCGATCCAAATAAGCATGGCAACTTCAAACGAGACCACGCTGGCCGAGACCCACCAAGAGAAATATTTCATCATCCACTGCTTCATAAATGTGTTGTTGACGATTTGAAATGTGGAAAACACAGAGAAGCCAAGTAGAACCCTCCTTTCAATCTCACCGATCCACACTTCGTAACGAATGCCCAAGCGGAGCAGCGCGACAAGGATTACAGCGATTCCAAAGTCCAAACTGCGCTCGACGGTCAGCAGGAAAGTTATTGCGGGAGAACTGTTCTTTGCTGCTTCTACTATGCCGTAGGCGAGGATCGCAAAGGCGAGGATCGCAAGCACTCTGCTTGCGACAAGCCAAACAGAATTTCTTAGACCTCTCCAACACAGTTCAGCAACCGCCAAGGCCCTAGCGACGAGAACCACACCCAAGGACGACCAATATTCGTACTTGGCCGCAAGCGACGTGTAACCGAAATGGTGATATGTCCAGCGAAGGGCAAAGTCATCGGCCACGACCAGCGCAACGTACAGGCTGAATAGCGGCAGTCTGCGATAAAGCCTGCGTGCAAGCACCAGCGCGAAGAGGACCAATTTCAGCGCTGTTCCCACTATCCAAAGGAAGTTTTGGAAAGAGCTTAGATTCACGTTGAACGGATGGTATCACGGGCGAAGCGCAAGCGGCGTTTGCGGGTCAGGACTTCCTTACAAGATACTCCACGAAATCTACGTTTCCGCCCCGCTCAAACACATTCAGCATCGAGCGCACCTCATAAGCCAAGGTTGCGACGATTTCAGTGAGACGCCGCAATTCGCCGGGTGAAACCTGTCCCATCCATAGGCGAAAACATATCAAGCGGTGCCAGACGTAATAAGGGAACTCTATCTTGATTCGCTGCCACTCTAGCTGCCGAAGCATTTTTACCTCTGGCGAATGGCCCATGACGACCGCAAATATCCGGTTGCCGACCTCGAAGTCCTTCTGCAATCCCTGAACGTAGTCCCGCACAAGCTGCCGCTCGGCAGCTCGCAACCTTATCCGCGTCGTATCCCAATCAGTGCGAGCGCCTTCTGCCGTTGCCGCCCATAACTTATTCTCGACTTCAACAAAGAACGTGTAATGATGTGGCAAAAGCTGCTCACGCGGCAAGTCGCGCTGGGTTTCTATTCTCCGCTCTCGGGCGTTCTGTTGTTTCAAGTAGACAAAAGTTATGTAGAGGAGTGCGCCCGCTAGGATCAGTGAAAGCATTGCTTGTTTCCACCCACGCCCTAGAACCTTTTTACTGTTTGGCTTCCAGGCACGTCCATAGATATTGACGCGCATCCTAGCATATCCCTGAATGATAAACCAAGGAGCAATTGCCGAGATGCGCGTCGCTCGCCTAATGCACGTTAGTCATCGCGTTTGACTAAACTGGCCACGGCAATGGTGGCAAGGGCGGCGGTGGAGGATTCCCGTCCGCAACCAGCCAAGGACTTGGCGGTGGTGGAGGGTTCCCGTCCGCAACCAACCTGCGTTGACTTGCCAAGATTGCTCCGGCTGCGACCACCAGGCCGAGCACAAACAGACCACCTATCAATTGTCGTTTCATGTTTTTTTCTCCTGATTTAACAGGCGGATGCCTTGGCACCGCGCCAGCCCGAAGATGACGCAAACCGGGCCTGCTTGCATGACTTTCTTCGTTGCACGGGGCGTCTTGACACGTGTGTATGTTAGATGTATGCTGATGAGAATGATGAAGCGCACAAACATTTATCTGGACCCGGCGCAGTTGAAAATTCTGAAGAAAATCGGAAAGCCCGAGGGTCTAAAAGTGGCGCAGGTTATCCGCAGGGCGATTGGTCAGTTTATTGAAAGAGAGGTAGGCAGGAAAAAGTAGGCAAGGAGGTAGGCAGGAAAAGTACGGCCCCGCCAAGTGTTATCAGCACAGCGGGCTTCGGAGTTTGTGGTGACGTACTCGATATTCTGTCCCGGACGCAATTTGACTCCACTTCCAAAAAGTCGCTGCGCTGCTATCGCGGTGACACCAGTCTTTTGGTAACCGCGCGGCTCTTTTGTGATGCGCTTGCTGACGACAAGTTCTCGGATGTCCACTTCCCCATTTGCCAAGCGACCTTCGTAGTTCGCGAACACTCCGCGTGCGAGCTCAAGCTTTTCCAAATAGGAATCGTAATCGTGGGCTTCCGCCAGGATGGCGAGCACTTCGTGCTGCATTTCGACCAAGAAGTGGAGGAGTATCGTGGCGTCGGCATTCGAGACCCCTGATCTTGACTTCACCATCTTCACCAACCGCAAAGAAACGATTCGGCACGGGCACATCCGCGTATAGCTTGGAAGGGTGAAAGACGACATAGCGGTAGACGGACTCAATTGCCAGCGCCAGGCTTGTTTTATTCTCGATCTCCTGGGAGAGGCGCTCATAGTCCTCGCGCGTCGCTCCCTCCTTCCACACATACAAAGAGTCCACCAATGCGTGCATCAGTTCGAAGCCATCGGCTTCCGCAATTTCTTTCGCAACGAGAAGCGTTTCCCGCGCGACCGCGAGACCAGTAGGCGCGATCGCCTTGCACGGCGCCGGGCTTACGGCGCGGGCGCCCGGGTCGGCCGGCCACGGCGGGCAGCGCGGCGACGAGCGGCTCGAGTTGCAGAATGTCGGGCACGTTGGCGGCGGTCACGGCCCTCGCTGTCGGCACGATTCGCGCCGGCCGACGCGCGCATCTCAGGTACTCTGCGATTGACAGTAAAAGTCGAGCTTCCTTGCGCCGCACAGTGAGCTATGTCCGATTTGGCCACGCAAGTGGAACTACCCCGGCGGTGGTAAGATTTCGCAAATGAAAAATTTCCTACTTCTCGCGATTGTGCTGTTGCTTTTTGCGTCTCCGACAATGGGTTTATGCGATGTTCCGCAACCGCGTCTAGTTTGTGCGGAATATTTTGCAAGCAAGGTCGTGGTCGAAGCCACGCTCGTCAAGGTCAGAAGCATCCACGACAAGGCTGACCCGGAAGGCCTGGCGGCGTATGAGTACAACTTGCATGCGAACCAAGCGATTCGAGGTCATATCGACCGTGTATTCATAGTGCATGAAGGGAATGATAGCGGTCGCGCGACGTTCGACTGGAACATAGGACAAGGGTACCTGCTGTTCCTTTTTTACTCAGATTCTGACAAGGCGTGGGAACTCGACGGCTGCGGCAATTCCGGACCGGTCAGCGGGGCAAAGGCAGTATTGCAACAAATCGCGGCTATTCAGGCGAGCCACGACGGTGGCGTTATCCACGGTGTGATTAGCCAACAGGCGCTATCCGCGTCCGTCTCTGATGTGCATGTCGAGGTACGAGGAGCGAACGGGCATTACACGGCGACAACAAACTCCAAGGGTGAGTTTGAGATAAAAGTACCTGCTGGCCATTATGCTGTCCGTGCGATAAAAGGAGGGTTTTCATTCGCAACCGCCGATTTTAGTTACGAGAATCCTGACAACGTCCAAATTGAATCTGGGGGCTGCGCCCAGGTTCAACTCGTCAGTGTTGGCGAGACGTCGCATCCCCCTAGATGATGCATATGCCGCCGTAACCGGTAAAGTTGCATTCGCGAAAAGATAACTTATCGGGCCGCAAATGCAACGAAGACCAATGCCAATACAAGAATCAGACTGGAGGCCACGTTTCAGATTATGTGGTGCTTTCCCGCAAAATTTCGCTTGGCTAGATCGCCTATCAAAGTCAGCGCCACATAACGTTCATCGCCACACAAGAAATTTTATGTGGCGGGCCACATAAGATTTCACAGGTTCGTAGGCACTTCAAGGATGGCAGAACACCGCCATGACAGTGCCGGTGCCGGCATGGCCGGGATCCGGTGCGTAACCGGGGTCGGTTTTTACGACTACTATGCTCTTGGCATCGCCCGAGATAGTCGATCCCGACTTCGTCACCTTGGCTGCTACCAGGACCCCCATGTATGCCGGCACGGTGGCCGGAGGATTCGAGCTGTTCCCGGGCCCAGTAGTCCAAGTGATGCCGCACTTTGGCGGTTCTGCCGAGAGCGTGGCGGCGAAGCCTTTGAAGCTCGCCGGCGCTGCTCCGCCACTCAGGCTGTTGACCTTTGACCACTTCGCACCCCAGAAAGTGACCTTGGCTCCCGTCTGGGCGCTTTGGTCGCCGACGACGAAAGCCCCGCTAGCAGGAAATGCGAATAGAAGAGTGTTTGCACTGGCAGACGCGGGCCGGTAACAAGAGTCACCTGCAAACGTATCAGTCACGACGCCCGGCCCAAGTGGCTGCGCCACCGGACTGATTGTACAGACCGCAATGCCGCTTGCGTTGGTAACGCCGCTGCAAGTTTGCGCGCTACCGCCAGAACCAAGGGTGAAAGTCACCGTGCGGCCGGCGACGGGCGTAGTGTTGTCCTCCAGCAAAACACCGGACAAAGTGGCCGTGCCGCCGTTGGCAATGGCGGTGTCGCCGGTGTATGAGAGCGTGGTCTCCTCGGGAGTTACACTGAAGGGCTTGGAGTCGCTGGATGGCAGATAGAGCGCGGACCCGGCAAAGTTCGCCTTCACGGTAAAACTGCCAGAGCACTGGTCCAGTACCAAGGTGCAGCTCGCCAAGCCCGCCGCATTGGTCGTGGCGGTGCAGCTCTGCGGTCCTAGAGTGAACTGCACGGAGGCATTGGCTATGGGCAGCCCGTTGGTTTGATCGGTGAGCGTGGCGGCGAGATTGGCAGGATCATGATAGTCTGCCGTAGTGTCGCCTTGGTATGTGAGGGTGGTTGGCGCGGGTTCGCTGACCTGGAAAAAAAAGGGGTCGATCGAGAGCTGAGTTACCTCGACCGTGTGTGCAGCATCGGCGTACAATTTGTGAGCTCCGAAGTCTGCATAACGTTGGTACTGTACACCGGGGTAGAAGTTCGCGGTATCGGGATAGTTGTATCCTGAGAACACGCCATAGAAGTCCTTCCCTATCGCCTGCAGGTGAATGTAGTCCCCGATTGAAGGATCAAAGCTTGTTGATGTGCACGTCGCCCCCTGCATGTCTGGAACGTTCCCCAACAGCGTATCGCTCCAAGTCGTTCCATCCGTGGTTGTCCGGAAGTGCGTCTCCCAGCACCCCGCCCCTCCCGAGCCTTGGCAAGTGCCAGGGCTCACTAATCTTTGATATACAAAGCCCACCAGGTCGTAGACGTTGATGTCCAGCGCCGGGTTCGTCGCTTGCGAAATCGTGAGCAAGTCGCCATTCCAGTGTTGCCCTCGATCCGTCGAACGCTGCACGTGTATCGTGCTGGTTGCCGCCGAAGCCCCATCCTGCCACGCCACATACACCGTACTGCTGTTCCGCGGGTCCACCGCAATCGAAAGCTGGCTACCAATCCTTTCAGTTCCCAGGTAGTCGTACCACGGTACCGTGACTGGGGTCGTGTTATTGATCCGCTGCCCCGCTAGGCCGTCATTGGTGTCCAGCAGCGCTGTAAACGGACTAGCGCCCGCTGCCCAATTATCGTCCCGCACGACCACGATGTCGGTGGTCGTTGTGGGACTGAAGGTGCGCCAACCGAAATACGCAGCGTAGATCGTTCCATCCAAGCTAATCGCCACCCGCACCGAGGGCCCATCTTGTTTTCCCGAGGGAGTCGTCGCATCAGTTCGCGTCTCGATCAGATCTGGCGGATTGACGAAATTCGCCGGAGGCGCCGCAGTAGCTGCATCCTGGGAGACATCCACCGTCGCTGTCTTTGGACCAGCAGGCAAATTGTTGTTGTTGCCGATATAGACGCGGTCTGAGCCGGACGTCGTCGCTTCCACGTACGGCTGATCCACACCTGATCGATTCACCAATGTCGTCATCAGCGTGTTCGCTAAGTAATTGTTAGTCCGCAGAATATTCAAATTGCCCGTAGAGCCGTTGAGGATGCCAGCATAAATCACATTCGACGTTCGGCCGAACCGCATCGTGACATCTCCTGTGGCGTTGGTATAGATGTTCGAGCCTGGGAGATTCACCACCAGTGTCCATGTGTGGCCGCCGTCGGAGGAAACGTAAAGCGGCGAATTTCCCGATCCCCCCGGGTCCGGGGTGAACGCACTCCCTGCAATCTGCAACGGGTTCAGTGGATTCACCGCCACATTGGGCTCACTGTCCTGACACGTCTCGTTGCTCGACGCTACGGGAACCATGTTAACCACCTGAAATGTTTGAGCGTTAGCTGCGGCTAGCCCCAGCCCCGCCACAACGCTGATGAGTGCACTCCTCATTAGTTCCTTTTTGAATTTCACGGGTGTCTCCTTTCCACGTGTTCCAGGATGCGAGTCCTTCGTCCTTTCACTGGTGCGCCGTTAAGTGGCGCATTAGTTCCAGTCGGGCGTTGGGCTGCAAGTCCAGCGGATGGAGTGCAGTCAGCCCGGAAACACGAAACTGTGGCGGCCCGAATTCGTGCTGATCTCGTTGAAGGATGAAAATCCCGCTTACGCCTCGCGTTAGTCGGGGGGCCCCTGCCCACATCACGTCCTTGCTCTTGGGATAAAGCACTGTGACCAGCCGACTTTCCGGCATCTTCCCTTTAATCACGGTCGCCACGCGGATCACCGCCTTTTGCCATTGCGGATCGTGCTCACTAATCGGCTTGCGCTGCCCTCCGAGCGGCTGGCTGGAAACCACCTGCCCGCCCACCACCATCACCGCTTTGGCGATTTGCGCCGCGAGCTCTCGTTCGCCCGTCTGCGTATCGGCTGTCCGGATTTGCTGTTCCAATGCTGTTACATCCCTCCCATTGGGCAGCCGACCCACTTCTTGAACTGCGATGCTCTCGCCGTAAAGCTGGCCGTTGGTGAAAAACACCAACTCTTGGCCCGTCTTCAAGCCCGCAGACGTGGCAAGCACGACTGTGATGTTCTGCCCGGTGAAATTGTTCAGTGTCCTGGGGGCCCGTAGTACTTTCATGACACGAACCACAGCCGTGCGTTCCGAAGCCGGCAGCGCCTTCATAGTTGAAGATTGAGATTTTTCCACTCGCCCCACAAAGATGTAATGGGATCTCTGAATAAGGTCGGGCACCGACTCGGATGCCGTATTCTGGGCTCCGCCATCCAGTGCAACGCCTAGAAGAGAGCCCAGTGCAAGCAGGAAAATACGCATTATTTTGTTCATCGTTTGTCTCCGCTTTGCCCATGCCATCAAACTATGGCCAATAGCAGTTCGGCGAACGCGAAAGACTCGGGCAAACCTACATTGACCGGAATTTCCAGTATGGGCTCCGGTCTACACTCCGCGCCAAGTTCCCGGTTGACTATTGGCTATGTTGTTGATTCCTTTTTGGGAACGGGTACCGACGCATTCTGCTCCCGCCCTATCCGAATTACAAGGCTTTTATATAACTTAAGTCTGAGCGTCTTGGCGTGCATGCGGCTCCTGTGAAAAAGGGGTAAGGCGTTTCTAGATGTAGCCGAGAATCCCCAATGCACGCAAACTCCTCTTTTCGATATCACGCCAATGCCCACGTACTAAGTGGGCGCTTTCAGCGGCCGATGCAACAAATAATTGAAGTGCAGGCCGATACGACATTGCCGGCGACCGGCGGACACAGCCACACGCGCGCCGAATCCTTTCGATTCGATGGCATCGTGTCGTTCAGGGCCGGCTATTCCCATGTGTCCGGCAGCGAGAAGGTGGAAGACACCAAAGCCATTCACACCACCCTGGCCACCGCCACGGTCGAGGGGCTGAATATTCTCGACATAGTGACGGCCAACCGCATCGTTGCGCGCATTTCATCGAGCTACATTTCAGGTGACGAGCCACAAATTCTCGTCCTTGGAAGCCGGTTCGAGAACCTGCGCATCGGCGGCTACCAGATCGAGGTGGAGCTTGATCACGAGCTGGCCTTGCGCCTAGACACCTTCGCCGCCGTCAGGAAAGAATTCAGAAGCAGCGCGGATTTTAGGAAAATGGTCAGCGACCCGTTCGGGAGAGAGAAATCGCCGAAGGGAGTCGAACCTTACGACGTCGTTCGTTTCTCGCTGGCCAAGGAACTGCCGTCTGAGAAGCTCCCCAGCATTCTAAGCCGCGGACGGCATGGCCACGAGTTAGTCGTTCCGCATTTTGGCACGATCCATTTGGCGGAAATCCTGGTCGAACACGGCCGCAAAAGCCTGACGATGCTTCGCGTCGAGTTGGGTTCGCCGGTCGAGGGTCGTCTACTCGTAGGCACTGCCGAGGCGGGCGGCACCAGCCAACCCTTTACCGAGTCGGAGCTCCAGTCCGCCTCCCCAAGGCCAATAGAGGAAGAGTTGCTGAGGGCGAGTCCGCTGAGTCGATTGAAGGTGGAAGCTGAGTTGGTGCAGCAGTCAAAGAGTCGCGTAAGGCCAACCGACAGACCGCCACGTTATGCGAACGCGGCGTTGTTCGATCCAGCGAATACTCAGCTTCTAGATTCACGGCTGTCGCTCAGCCCAAGCACGGTTGTCCTTCTGCGTCTTGATATCGGTCCTCTTTCTTCAGAAAGCCAAGTTACCGGTGCGCGCCCTTTCCCCGACGACAGATTGCCGGCGGAGATCAATTTGGACGTCATGCTGAGCAGCACGGACTTCGCTGTGGCCCCAGATTCGGATGGTGTCATGGGATTGTTGAGTCAGATCGCACACGGGCGTTTCTTTCTTCCAGCGAATGGCGATCATGCAGTCACTCCGAAAGGCAGCCGATTCCTGAACTTCTACCTCGCGCCGAGATCGCTCAGACAGGCTCGCGCGAGGATAGGCTACTACTATAGAAACATCCTCGTTCAGTCACAGCTACTGATCGCTAATGTGAAGCAGCCGGGCGGGTTCCACATCACAACGGATTTCACGCTGTCAGATGACTTGACTGATCTGGAGAGCTTTCCCAGGCGTCCACGAATTAGCATCCTCACGAACGCGAACGGCGACGGAACCCATCAGATCGTCCTGCGCAAGCCCGGTTCGACGCCGGATCCCGCCGCGCAGGGTGAGACCTTCGCGGTCAGGGACAGAACAGTCGGCAACATCATCAAGGACTTACGAGCAATTCTCCGAGACCGGGCGCCGACTGAGCGCCGCCGCCCCCCAGACATGCTTCTGGAGGATCTTCGACAACTTGCGCCGAAGGGACGTGAGCTCTGGACCGAAATCCCTGGAAAAAATCCCCAGGTGTTTGAGCCATTGGAGACGGATCCCGCGAGCAACATCATTCAGATTTCCCGCCCGACGACCTCCGGCTTCGTCTTTCCATGGGCGTTGATCTATGACATTCCACTGAACACCGATAGGCCGGAAATCTGCAAGCTCGTCAAGGATTGGGACGGCAAGAAGCTTCTCGTGTCGGGATATCCGCGCGAGTGTCCTGACGGTCCTCACCTGGAGAACGTCCTCTGTCCGTTCGGTTTCTGGGGCTTTCGGTACTCCATCGATCAGCTGTCTTCTACCAGAGACTCGGTCTTCTCAATTTCTGCCCCGGATGAGTGGGATTTTGTGGTGGCCGAAACGCAAAACGGAATTGATACCAAGGCGCTGTCCGGCCACGTCGACCAATTGCGCACAACAATCCTCAAGCGGTTCCCTCGCGCCCACCTCTGCGAGGGAAAAAGCAAGAATGCGATCAGGGGACTTCTGGGAAGCGATCTTCCGCTCGTGTACTTCTATTGTCATGGCGAAAAACCTTACGATGCGTCCCCAAATACCTACCTTGGTGTCGGCATGAACGAATCGATCAAGGCAACGGAGCTGCAGGACTGGGTGCAAATTTGGCTGAAGCAAAAGAAGGTGATCTGGAAAAAGATCCGGCCTCTCGTCTTCATCAATGCCTGTCACTCACTCGAGATTCATCCAGACACCCTGGTTTCCTACCTGGACGCTTTCGTTGGCAGCGCCCGCGCGGCGGGCGTAATTGGCACCGAGGTCCGGGTTAACCAGGACCTAGCGATGAAGGTGGCGGAGCGATTCTTCGACCTCTTGCTGGTTCAAGAGAAGATAGTCGATGGACAACCAAGGCCCCTTAATGTCGATGAAGCACTGCGGACGATTCGACTGGAGTATCTGGCCGACGGTAATTTGCTGGGGCTGGTCTACACGCCGTATTGCTGGGCCGAGCTGTGCGTGACGCGCCTAACTACCTGAAATTGTTCGATCGTGAACGAGCCTTAAGCAACAGATTCCTTCACGCCTGGCGCCTCCGCATGCGTTGCGCCCGCCAATTGGAGTAATCCGCGACACTTTGACTTCAAGGAAGCGGATGGACCCGACAATCTCAATGGGGATAAGTCCTGCCTAACGCCGCAGGATGCTCGTACCGATTGGCAGGCACCCGCACTATAACTCCTTTATGTTCGCTCGCTGGTCGAAGGATTCCAACTTCGTCTACGCCGCCGAAGACGGCGAGGAAGATCACGAAGGGCAGCAGCGGAGTTATCGAGAAATGACCAGTCGCTTACGAAGCAAAGACGGGTAGTATTTTATCCGGCTGATAATCTGATGGTACCAATTAACGGTATCTGATGATTTAATATGAGAACAAATCCAAACAGCGAGGGCGCTAGTCATCGCCGTTTCATTGATTTACGACGTCGGAATGAATAGCGGTGATGATACCGCGTTTTACCTAAGCAAGGGCTATTCGGTGGTAGCGATTGAGGCGATTCCTGAACTTGTCGCGTCCGCGCATAAGCGCTTCAGAAAAGCAATACAGACAGGCAAGCTCGTCATTCTAAATGTCGCAATAGCCGAAAAAGCTGGCAAGCGAGATTTTTGGGTTTGTGAGCAAATCAGCGCATGGAGTTCTTTTGACAAGACAATCGCAGGGCGAGAGGGATCGAAATGTCGTAGGATCAAGGTCAAAACGCGCCGTTTCAGGGACATTCTCGGCAAATTCGGGACGCCGTGCTATCTAAAGATAGATATCGAGGGAGCGGACGGATTTTGCTTAGCGGACCTCGACAATGACAATCTCCCGACATTCATTTCTGTGGAGACAGAATGCGGGGAACGCGACGTGCCGCTAACAGCGAGGAGGTATCTGGCCACCCTTAATCAATTGCGAGAGCTCGGCTACAGCAGGTTCAAACTTGTTAACCAGAATACGCTTGTTCCTGTATCTCGTTCAAATCTCAATCGGGTCGTGGATCCTCGATACTTGGCTTCTGCACGAGCAGAAACCGAACGAAAAAGCAAGTGGTCGTTTCCCCTCGGCGCGTCTGGGCCATGGGGCAACGGCATAATCGGACCCTGGATGGACTTTGCCGAAGCCCTCGATGTCTACTGTACTTGTCGGGAACTTTTGTTTCGGAAATGGAACGAACCTTGGTATTCCTTCTGGTTTGATTGGCACGCAACGCGGCCTGGGTTGTAGGTCAGTGGCCAATTTGGGGCCTCGCCTTTCGAGTCAGTTCAATTCGTGTGCCGCGAGTCTTTAGAACTTCCGCCCTTTCACGATTTTCTTTACACCGCTAGCTCGACCGAGCCCTGCTCTAGGGGCTCGCTCTAATTAGAATGTTCACTATTGTTCGGAGGACAGCAAAAATCCGTGACCCAAGAGTCTGAGCAAGCTCGAGTTTATGCACAAACCATCAACCGACCCAAACGCACAAGCCGTCGAGTTGATTGCGATAGAGGTAGTTAGCCTTTGTTCTCTTCCGTTAAGCAATTTCGATTACGAATCGGCTCCTTCAGGTGCATGGTCTCAGCATCGGAATGCCAGTTGACCACATTGAGGTCAGCGGCATGCATGACCAATGAGGCTGCGGGAGCTTGCCGTGCAGCCAGTAGGAAAAACGGACGGCTGGCGGACCGCAGTTGATCGCGCGTCGGAACGTACCTCCATGATCAACACGCGCCGAAGACTACTCGCAAAGAGCGTTGCTAACGCGTTGGGCGAATCATCGCGATGAGAGTAAACAGATTGGAGGAAACAGTGGGCTTGCCTGTGTCTCCAACTCAACGCGCCCGTAAAACGTTAAGAGCTGTCCAGGCCAGCCTCATTCGTACCTGAGCGCCACGAGTGGGTCCACGCGTGCCGCCCGCCGCGCGGGCAAGTAGCAAGCCAAGACCGCGACCGCCGCTAGTACTCCCGTCGCAGTCACATAGGTAGCAGCATCGACCGTCTCCACTCCCACGATCAGCCCTTCCATCAATTTCGCTCCACCCGCCGCCCCCGCCAACCCAACAAGAATCCCGATCCCGATAGTCGCCACCCCTTGTTTTAAGACCATGCCCGCAATCTGCGCACGTTCAGCTCCCAGTGCCATCCGAATCCCGATCTCATTTGTCCGTTCTCCCACCACATGAGACATCACCCCATAGGTTCCGGCAGCCGCCAAGAACAAAGCCAAAGTCGCCAGTCCGCCCAGCAACCCTGCCTCATACGTCGTGTCCATCATGGATTCAGCGATGATCTGCGACATGGTCCGCACATGCATCACCGCCAGATCCCCATCGACAGACTGCACCGCCCTCCGCGCTGTTCCGGCCAAGGCCTCCGGCTTCCCAACTCCACTGACCACGATAAAATGGATCGGCATGTCCAGATTCCACATCAATGGGTAGTATGCTTCCGGCATCGGTTCGCTACTGACGCGTCCCTGCTTCACGTCGCCAACTACTCCGACTACCTGAAATGTGGCGAAGCGCTCAAAAACTTTACCTACGCTATCTTGATTTGGCCAGAACGTTCTTGCCATCGTCCGGTTGATAATCGCCGGCAGAACATATTTTTTCAACGAGCCATTTAGTTCTTCGTCTGTTCTCGGCGGTAAAGTCTCGCGCAGGAACTTCGCCGTCAATTCATAATCCTCCTTCTCGAATTCTTGCCCCTCTAAAAGGGGGATCCCCAGCACGCGAAAATAATCTCGGCTCACCGATGTCTCTTCCACCAGAGGTCCCGTGCCCTCTCCAACCTGCTGTTGTCCAGGAATGTTAATATACCCATTGTTACCTCCTTGCAATGGCAGCTTCGTAGTAATCGCCGCCGTCTTCACCTCCGGCGAGGTCTGCAGTTTTATTAACAGCCGTTCGAAGAATTCACGGCGCTGGTCGAAAGTTCTGTACTTGTTCTCGGGTAACTGCACTCTCGCAGTTAGTACGTTCACGGCCCTCACACCCACGTTCGATTCGCGCAAATGGGCAAACGTCCGCAACAGCAGCCCCGCACCAATTAGGAGGGCAAGTGATAGTGCGATTTCTCCAGCGACTAATATGTTTCTCAGCCACCGCCCTAGTTTCGGCGTGTTCCCGATCGTCACTCCTTTCGAATTCACTGCTTTACTCGCGTCCGCTTTTGATAAGTGCAGGGCTGGCGCCAGCCCAAATAGAATACCCACGGCAAAGCAGGTAACAAGCGCAAGGCTGAGCGGTGCCAAACCCACGTTGATAGGATTGGGCTGTGGTATCTCATCGGGCAGCACTGCCCGCAGAGCCGATACGCCGCCGAAGGCAGTTAGCACGCCCATTGCTCCGCCAAGAAGCGAAAGCAGCACACTCTCAGTTAGCAATTGTCTTACCAGCCTTTTGCGTCCCGCTCCCAGTGCGTTTCGAATGGCTATCTCCTGTCGTCGCTTGGTCGCTCGGGCCAACAACAAGTTGGCGACGTTCACGCAGGCGATCAGAAGCACTAGTACCACGGCCCCGAATAGGATCCACAACTGTCTTCCCAAGTCCCCAACTAGATCGTCCTTCAATGGCGTCACAATCGCATCCACTTGGTGATTCGTATCCGGAAACTGCCTTTCAAGCCGCTCAGCAATCGTCCGCAGGTCCGCGCGTGCGCTCGAAATTGAAATGCTTTCTTTCACGCGGCCAATCGCTTTCCACTTGTGCGATCCGCGCCTCCCGAGCGTGTCCGCGGACATATCCATCGGCACCCACATGTCCGCTCGTTCCGGCACCTGGTACCACAGCGGCATCACGCCGATGACCGTGTATGCTTCCCCATTTAATTCAACCCGTTTCCCAATGCAGTCCTGTTGTCCGCCGAAGTGTTGCCTCCAGAAACCGTGGCTCAGCAACGCCACATGGCTTCCGCCGTTTTGGTCTTCGCCTTTAGCAAAGGTTCTCCCAATTTCCGCGTGCACGCCCAGCAGAGTGAAAAAATTCGCCTGCGCCCTGACGACCTCCGCCTCTTGCGCGCCATCCTTGCCGCTCACGTTGTAGCTGCGCGGCCACGAAAAAAGGCTCATGTCCTCAAACGTGCTATTCTGGGACCGCCAGTCCAAGTAGTCCTCTCCCGTCAATGGATACGACCCCGGCGCGGCTTCCGTCTGCCACAGCGCCACAATTTTGTTTGGATTGCGGAACGGCAGAGGCTTCAGGAGCACAGCATCAATAACGGAAAATAGCGTGGTGTTCGCCCCAATCCCAAGAGCGAGCGTTAGTATGGCAATCATCGCGAACGCTGGACTCCTAGCTAGCGTTCGCCCAGCATATTGAACGTCTTGCGTTACATCATCAATCCATTTCAGTTGTCTCATGTTCCGCAGTTCCTTTTTATCAGCTAGCCCATTTACTCCCCTTGTCCCTCGCACGTCTAAACTTCAAAGGTGTGCAACGAACTGACCAGGCAGTCCGGACACAAAGACATCTCTTGACACATGTTAGACTTTTAGCTATTTTGCAATCTAGGTCAAGTAGTCCCTTTGCTCATTCGCTTGCGAGACGAGGAAAGCCTGTCCTGACTTTCTTCGTGGCGGCAGTTTGTCCAGACGCAATAGGTAGCGCTAGGGCTTGCCAGCGCTGGTCACATGTTTGCTCCGATTTCGTGCCCATACGAATGTTTCGCAGTCTCGGACGGCGTTCCTGTTTCCGGCTAAGGCAACTATCTTGCCTTAGCTTTTACGATACCTAGCGGTCCTAGTCGTACCTCGGCCTACGCTTTTCCCGTCAAATACAATATAGATATCCAAAAGTACAGCGGTGCCCGGGCCTGTCAGCTTTCTTTTACTATTTGTCCCTTCTAGAAGACTACCTCTTGGGTTGTGTTTCCCAGCCCTGAATTCGTAACGGAGTCTGCGTCTATTTGTAATTTGGAATCTACCAAGCCTTCCCGAGCCAAGATCAAGAGACTTTGTGTCAATACCAAGCTATCGCCTACGCCCTCCAATCATCTTAATGTTGTCTTAAGGCAACCGCCAGAGTCCGAGTCGGCTTTGCCTGTTCACCGCCAAATCGCCGCGTGCTTCTTCGGGTCTCCCGACCCAAGATTTGTTGAAGGAGGCTAACCGTATGTATCTAAAGGACGAGCAAATCGAGTTCTACCGGGCCCAAGGATACCTTCTACTCCCGGGGCTCTTCTCTAGGGCGGAAATTGAAGTTTTGAAACGTGAAGTGCCAGTGATCCTTGCGGAAGCGAGTCCTGGAAGGATTCTTGAGAGGGACGCCAAAACAGTGCGTTCCGTATACGGCTCGCACCTAACGAATCCGATCTTTGAGCGCCTCACACGTCATCCGAGAATTTTGGAACCTAGCCAGCAAATTGTAGGCAGCGAGGCCTATGTATATCAGTTCAAGATCAACGCCAAGGCTGCGTCGAGTGGCGACGTATGGGAATGGCATCAAGACTATGTCTTTTGGCAGCGAGAAGACGGATTACCTGAGCCACAGCTCATCAATGCGACAGTGTTCCTCGACGAAGTTGATCAGTACAACGGACCTATCTTGGTGATACCGGGTTCCCACTTGGGTGGCGTGATTGATCCTCTTTCAAACGAGAACGACTCTAAACCTCAATCCAAAGACACAGTGACAGCTGAAGGGGCTCCCGCGTGGACTTCACACCTCACGGCCAATCTTAAGTATTCACTTGATCAGAGCAAGGTAGACGATTTGAGTCGTTCCCTTGGTGTTGTAATTGCCGCAGGCCCTCCAGGGTCGACTCTTTTCTTCCACCCCAACGTCGTTCATGGATCAGCCCGCAACACATCGGGATCTAACCGGACCTTAATCATCTGCACTTACAATAGCGTTAAGAATCTCCCACTGTTCCCTAAAAACCGTCGTCCCGAGTTCCTCGTGAGCAGTAATTTCCAGCCCTTGGAGGTTCTTCCGGATGACTGTCTTCAGGAGTGCCAGCAAGTAGAGAATTCATTCACGCGGTCTACTTGCCCTCAGTGACTACGGCTCTTTGGCGCGACGAATCTGTCAACTCCTTCGAAGCTGCAGTATTTGCATCGAAGTTCTGAATGGCCTCAAAGTTAGAGAGCGGCTCCCACATACTTGCAATGTTTGAGGAGCCGGATTCCTTATTGTGTTTCAACTGCCTCCCTTTCTGAAAAGATATATCGTATCGACACTGAATAGTTCTTCTGGACCTCTCGGGCAAGCCGTTTATGCCGCAGTGCGAGCTTCCGTCATGCCCCACTCTCCAGCCTTAGCACATCGAAAGGCAGTTACGTACCTTGATAGAGAGTGGCACTTTCGGCTAGCGGGCCGTCACGCTTCGAGCAAGGCGGCCAGCGGTTGGGTAATGAGACTTTCCCAAATACTTGAATTCGACGCGTCGGTACTTCAGGTTCTTGCACGCTTAGTGGGAGTTGTTGACAGGCTCAACTCTGCCGAAGTTCAGCGTCACTCTCCGCGCATGGTCAACGATGTCGTATCAAACGACACTATCAATCTCGCATTCCTCACCTCTCTTGGTGCGCCCGGTCCCCCTGAAGCTTCCCGCCGAAATCTCTTCTTCTGGCCGCCTCTCCTACCCCCGTCGCGAGCTTGCAAGTTGGCAGTTTCGAGGTGCCGCGTGCGCAAAAGACTCCATCTCGAACTCCCCTTCTCAAACAGGTGAACGGGTTAGGGACACTCATCGCGTTAGCGTTCATGCCGAAAGCGGTACGTGGGATGTTTTGTCGGGCTGCCTCCTGGTAGTGGGAACCCTGGCCTGTGCGAACACAGCTACACATCGGGACCATTACCTCAGGATGATGGCGCAGAGCATGCACTGCATTCTAGTATCTCTTGGTGAAGACAGCGATCTGCACAGTGATGGGGGCGGAGGGATGCCGACGCAGAGGAAAGAATGCAAAAAAGGCGCCATCGTGGCCGCGTCACGCAAGTTCGCCGTACCTCTGCACAAATTCTTCGTTAGCGGAAAGTCGATGAACCATTGCGGAACCGGTGACCGCAAAGAACTCCTAGCCCAACTTCCGTCGAAGAGATGGAAACCGACGTCGATTATCAGGTGCCCGCTCTAGCTGAAACGAGAACGCCCAACTTGCACTAGGCGAGAATCGCTCAACAAGAGAGTGCGGATGGATGCATGCGCCTCGGCCGAAACGCAAAGGCCCAGTAGGAAGGACGATGGGGAAAATAGACTTGACTCACACCCGCCTTGTCATGGAAGGACTCATCGACTCCGAGGGTAGCGACAGTCGGATTCCCGTTTATTGACAATCGTGGCTTGATTCCAAACCACACCGGATCGAGCACCGAATGACAATTAACAAATCCGGGCTCATCTCCCGCTGACTGCTGTTATCATGGCCAGGAGTGCCAACTTGTGCTGAGAATTTTACGCATCCTGCCAATCATCATTGCTTCTACGATCCTTGCTGGCACCCCATCGAGATCGAATAGATTCCTCCGTTCCCAAACGTCCCCGCAATCGGACATTTCTCAAAGCGATGCTCAAACTAAGATTCGCGTTAATTCCGACTTGGTTATCCTGTCCGTATCGGTCAAAGACGGGAACAGCAATCTACTTACTGATCTTCAGAAGTGGGAGTTTCATGTATTCGACGACAACGTGGAACAATCCATTGATGTTTTCACGGCGGAAGCCTTTCCGCTCTCATTGGTGGTGCTGGTCGACGATGACCTGAAATCCAATGATGCTACGCAGATGGTCCGCAGTCTGCGGGCGATTGCAGCGGGAATTAGTTCAAGCGATGAAGCCCGTATTTGCCGCTTTGATCTGAAGTTTTATCCTGGGGAGGCGTTCGCCGGCGACCTCGATGGCCTTTTGGCTCAATTAAGGACCGCGCAAGACGCAAGCGGACCTTCGACAGCGGGCCCTGTCCCATTTGTTACCGGACCATCCTGGCATGCTCCTGGCGTGGGTGAGCCCTCCCCCGCAGCGCCGACAAACCTTGGAAGCGCGCCCACCAAGGCTTTGGATGATGCAATCTTTTCCGCCGCTCAGTTGCTTCACGATCGTGGACGCAGCCGCCGCAAAGCCATTCTCGTGATCTCCGATGGCATCAATGGAGAGCGGTTCAATCACCACACATACGAAGAGACACTTGAGACGCTGATCCGAGACAATATCTGTGTCTATAGTTTGGCAGTCGGGAGCTTATCAGTTCGCCGGAGATTCTCTAGACTCGTCAAATATGCGAATGAATCCGGGGGAGAGATATATTATGCTGTCAAAAGTAACGCCATGGAAAAGCTCTACTCGCGCATCACAGAACAGGCCAGACACGAATACACGCTGGCTTACGTACCACGGGGAAACGACCATAACTCTACCTACCATGTCGTGGAGGTAACAACGACGCGCGCAGGACTGCATGTCAAGACCCGTCAGGGCTACTACACTATGCCTGCGCCAAGTATCCCATAGAAGAGAGATCACGCGGAAAAACGACCCAAGACAGAGTTTCCGGCCAGATACGTGGCCAACGCATGATTGACCCTAGTGTTTATCGAAGAGTTCAAATACACACTATGATCTGCAGTTTCGATAGCCTTCTGAAATCTGGACATCCGACGTTTGTGTGCAGTAGGTAGACATGTGCGCGTCCCTGAACGGCCGAGATCCGGGCAGAGGAAGAATGATTTTCGCATTCTTGAGCGGCCCCGTTTTTCTGCATCATCAGAAAGACAAACAGTACAGCTAAGCTGCGGCTCATAGCGGTTCATACCTGAGGCACTCTTCAGAGTGTTCCCGGAGGAGAGTATATGTTCATATCAAAAATCTGTAATTTACTCGATGCTCAAAAGGTCGCGAAGGCCGTTCAGCTTATCGAGTCTGCCAAATTTGTTGATGGACGAATTTCAGGGGGAAACGAGGATAGTAAGAAAAACCTCGAACTCGCTCCGGAAACGGAGCGATATATCGAAGTCTTGAACATCGTCGAGATCGCCGTTCGCGAAAGCTTAGAATTCAGTTTGACGGCATTTCCCCGCTATATGACCCGGCCGATCATCAGTCGGTATGAGATCGGAATGTATTACAAAGAGCATGTTGATATGCCTGTTATGGGATTTATTTCTGGAGGAAAGCCAGTAAGCGCGACTCGCGGTTTGACTCCGCTAGGGAGAGACTATGTACGTAGTGACCTCTCAATGACACTCTTCTTAACTCAGGCGGAGTCGTACGACGGAGGTGAACTTTGTTTCGACAATCAACTTGAGTCAATCCGGTTGAAGATGGATGCTGGCAGTGCAGTACTGTATCCTACTGGAGTCCGACATTCAGTGGCACCCGTGACTCGCGGTATCCGGCTGGCAGCAATTTTTTGGATTCAAACCATGTTTCCCGTGGAAGCACATCGCAAGGCCATCTACGACGCTCGCAGGCTAATGCAGTGGCTGAATCAAGGCACGGACACAGCGGCGGCAGCCCTAGCTGAAGAGAATTTCTATAACCTCTTTCGCTTATTTGCAGAGATATAGCCAAAGCTGCGAAAAGACGATCATTGACTCGGGCCCGGAACGACCAGTGATTCTGTCGCGCCCGGAAACAGGCACGCGGTCCGACGGAGGAATAAATCATGAGCGCGCCATCGAAGGATGTCTTCCCGAGCTGACCTGCGCCCCTCAGTTGTTGCGCCTCTGAATTCCTAGCTTAGCCGCGAATTCACAAGCGATTTCGTTCGGCGTCCTCTCTCCGTAAGACATTCCGAAGAGTTGAACGCTTTGCAGGCTGGGTCTTGAACGCGAGTGCTTCCTCGATTCGCAAATGCCTACAACAATTTATGTATCAGCGATTGACAAGAACGGAAATCGTCGTATACGACCTCATGGCAGATGCTGCTGGACGAGCATTAAAGAAACACTTGTACTTGAGAGCGATTTCTACATCTATCGTTGAATGATTTAACGCGCAAACGGATATTCTGGCCATTTTCACAGAGGGGGGCAATATGTCTGATTCGATTACCGAGCACCCTGGAAGGTGCCTCTGGCTTTCACTGCTCGCCTGGGTGTCTTTGTTCGTTGCGGTCTTTGTTCGTGGCATGCCACCTGCTCCGAAAGGGGCTGATGCAATACCTGATATGTTTTCAGCGTCACGAGCGAAAGGAATTTTGGACGACATTTTATTGGATGTGGGGCCGCACCCCACGGGCAGCGCTCCAAACGACCTCATTCGCAGCCGAATTAGGGCAAAGCTGGAACGCTTAGGCTATCAGGTAGAGATTCAATCGGGATTTATGTGCGGTCAATGGGGTGTCTGCGCCGAGATAAAGAATATTTTGGCTCGACGTCCCGCCCTAGACGAAAAGCCCACGGTCCTGGTGGCGGCCCACTATGACTCCGTCCCTGCTGGTCCGGGGGCTTCTGACGATGGCGCAGGTGTGGCGGCGGTTATAGAAATTGCTCGCGCATTGACGGAAGGGGAGCAATGTCGTCATCAAGTAATCCTGCTGCTCGATGATGGTGAAGAGCTTGGCTTGCTGGGCGCGAAACTGTTTGTCTCTGCAAGTCCCTGGGCAAAAAACATTCGCGCAGCCGTCAATCTCGAGGCGCGCGGCACGTCAGGCCCGAGCCTAATGTTTGAAACGGGCAGTGCGAACCGCTGGTCAATAGACCTCTATTCAAAGTCTGTTGCCCGACCACTAACAAGTTCTATTTATTATGCGATTTATAAGACACTCCCAAGCGACACAGATTTGACTGTCTTCAAAAAAGCTGGATATCAGGGATTTGGATTTGCATTCATAGGGGACGCTGCTCATTACCATACGGCGGCGGATAGTACGGCAAATCTCGATTTGCGCAGCATCCAAAGTCAAGGTGACAATGCGTTGGCTGTTATTCGCGCCCTCGCCAACAATGAATTGGAAGGCTTCACAGAGAGCGAGGCAGTCTATTTTGATCTCTTTTCGTTGTGCACCGTACGTTGGCCTGCTCAGTGGACTCTAGCGTTGGCGATCGCAGGTGCCATCTTCCTTATCGCTGGAATCGGACTCTGTTTTCGATTCCGGGAATTGACACTTCGGAGTTGGTTCTGGGGACTATTGTATGTACCAGGAACATTATTTGTTGCTTACATAGCTGGTGATTTTTTATTTACTGCGCTACGATGGGCTGACGCCGTACCGGTCGTTTGGGTAGCACACCCCTTCGCTGGTCTTTTCGCTTCTTCCGCGGCAGGTCTTTTCGTCGCAATCAGCTTTGCAAGTCTTCTGGGCTCGCGGGCAGGGTTTTGTGGGTTGTGGGTTGCAGTGTGGACTTGGTGGACGCTTGGGTCGATTGTTTTGGCTCTTAGGGCACCACAAGTGAGCTACGTATTTTTGGTTCCCGCCGGATTCGCTAGCCTAATATTAGTCCTTCGTCGCGTTTGCTTTCCACGGATGACAAGTTGGACAGAAGTTATGATCATTATTCCTATGGTGACGGCGGCCATTTTGGCGTTGTCTGCAATTTGGTTCTTCTATGACGGTTTAGGAGTAGCGTATATACGATCGAATGTAACCTTTGTGGCACTCATGATGACACCGGTAGCGCCGTTGGTCGGAACAATGCCATGGCATTTTCGCCGGCTTTTTTCTTACTCCTTACTCGTACTTCTCTTCACCGGGTTCCTTGCGGCTCTTTTGGTGTCACCGTACTCAACACAAGCTCGTCGCCACTTTAACATTGCCTATGTCAAAGACGACGATACCAAAACAACTTTGTGGGTCGCAGACACGGACTCTGGGACACTCCCGCGGAACCTTTTAGGGGAGGGGAAATTTAACCGCCAATCAACTCGAGCGTTCGCGTGGAATCGCGGTGGTCAATTTGTTGCGAACGCTCCTTATTTTGATTTAGCCGCGCCTAAGCTTACAATTTTAGATTCTTCTCATACTGCTGGTGTATCTGCTTATCATATATTAGTTCGGTCTTTTCGCAACTCTCGTGTGATAACGATCTTGTTTCCTATATCTGTGGGAATCGAATCGCTTTCGATGAATGGTCAGCCGTTGCCCAACCCGCCGCCAGGCTCTGCAAGCTTGTCGAACGACTGGGTTGCATACACATGTGTTACTGTTCCGACGGACGGCATCGATTTAAGTATCGTGCTGCGGTCCGCTGCTCCTATCGATCTCTACCTGATGGATCAAACACCGGGGTTCCCGGGAGGAAGCGGTAATTACGTACTGGGTACGAGAGAAGACGACAGCGAAGCTTTTGGTGACGGAAACACCACAGTCGTGGCTCGTCGCGAGCGGCTTTCTCAACGTTAGGGTCAGCGCACCGGGGACCACCGGAAGTGCCCTTGATGAATTTGGACTAATTGAAACTCGTCTCACTGAAGCTTCGAGAAGGCACCTTCACCCTTTACCTGTGTCGAGCTACGTACTAAGTATCAACAGACATGCGGCCTTGCGGTGCTTCGCATTCTTTGGTTCGAGCAGATCTACAAAGGTGGCCGCATTCAGGAAGCGGCTTGCTGGGCACATGTGCGCAGGAAGTTCTACGATATCCAGGTCGCCCATAAGTCTCTGGTCGCGGCAGAAGCACTTGAACGCATCGGGGCACTGTATGCGATCGAGAGCGACATTAACGGACGATCTCCCGAAGAACGTCGCGAAATCCGCAACGCACGGAGTCGGCCGTTGCTCGGATCACTGAAACGATGGCTGAAGAAACTCTGGTTAAGCTGTCGAAGAAATCGGATACGGCAATGGCAGTTCGTTACTCACTCGGAAGACGGGAAGCCTTGATGCGCTACTGCGATGATGGCCGGATCGAGATCGACAACAACGCGGCATTACGCTGCGGAACGAGCGTTGCGCGCTGTGGCTCTCGGCAGAAAGAATTACTTGTTCGCGGGATCCGATCGAGGTGGATAAAGTGCCACGATCTATAGTCCGATGGGAACAGCAAAACTAAACGGAATCGACCCAGGAAGTTATTTAAGAAACGTGCTGTCCCGCATCGCAGAGCACCCCATCAATCGCGTCGATGAACTGTTGCCGTGGAAGCTCGGGCAGAGTGTGCTGAAGACTCAATCCGTGCCGCGTGGTGAAACACACCTTGCTCCGACACTGCTTTCACCGCAGCACCTTGCGGGTGCGATGTAATCAGAATCCATAGAAGAGAACCAAGTATGGTCATCGTAGCCCAAAAGATAACAATCTGGAGATTGCTTGGATGGCGCTTTGACAGTTGCGAGGAGCGCGGCCCGCATTCTTCCAGGGCCATTTCTAGCTCAACTTGGTCCAACTGCTGAGATATCCGGGCCCAACGTTTCGAAAAACGGGCTAACAATCTCTGCAACAAAGGCATAATAAAATATACCTAGCACCTGGGAGAGCCAACAGTAGACCACGTACATTTCCTGTGCAAGACTTTCCTGTGAAGCCATCACCCGACGGTGATTGCATTCCTCCAGACAGAGTCTGATGCCCCTCTCGTTTCCTCCAATCCCGATATTCCGCTGTCGAAACGACCAAACCTTGGATGTTTACTTTCTCTGGGGAGTGAGTGTCAGACTACGCCGATAGGACCGCGAATTCACCACGACCGCATCAACTTCCTGAGCATCTGCGAACTTGAACAAATCGCTACTTCGATTAATGAAGCCATTGCCCCTGCGATTTAGGGACGTATTGCAGAGTACTCCGAATCCAGTCCGACGCTTAAAAGCGCTCAACAATCTGTAGAGCGGCGGATTCTGTTCACAGTTCACTGTTTGCACCCGGGCCGAGCCATCAACATGCGTCACCGCTTTAAGTTCCGGCGCGCATTGCGCCTGAAAGTACAACATAAACGGACTGATGCCGTCGACGCCAAACAGACGATGAGCATCTTCCTCTAGGCACACAGGAGCAATTGGCCGGTACCATTCGCGATACTTGATCCTGTTGAGCCGATCCCTAATCTCTCTCCTAAAAGGCGATGCCAACAGTGATCTGTTGCCCAGCGCTCGAGGGCCAATTTCCGACTTGCCCTGCACCCACGCAATCACCTCTTCCTGTACAAGCAGCTCCGCGATGGACTCATAGTCCAGAGTGCTCTCCACGAAACCCTCCACGGGTTCGTCCCACACAAAATCAAGACCGCTGTAAACCGTCCATGAAATCTTCGTACGACCAGAAAGCATATGTTGTGCCTCGATGGCTGTACCAATTGCTGAACCAGAGTCATTCGTCACCGGAGGCACGAATACATCGCTAAATAAGCCAGAATCGCGCCATCGGGAATTCCATTCACAGTTCAGTCCACACCCTCCGGCGATGAGAAGCGGATAACCTTTCCTGAGGTTCCTTTTTGCGTAGAAATAGAAGATATTGAACAGCTTATCGGAAAAGATAGAGACAAGGTCTCTAAATGCTGGATTTGTGACACCACAATTGAAGTAAGGCGTGTCTTTAAACGGCTCCTTGTCGGTAATTGGTGGGCACACCTCTTCAATTATTCGTGTCATGACACACCGCTCCTCTGCAGTCGGTTCGGTGCGGCTTGAAAAAGCAGCAAGTGCCATTAACTTGCCTGCGGCGTCCATGCGCCAAGTACCCATTTGAGATGAGGGATCAGCTAGATCAAACAAAAAGGAGTACTTGTAACCAGGGAAGGACAAGACCGGACCATGTTGACGGATTTGCATTTGCTCATCTATCTCGTAAAATGACCCGATGTCGCCTTCCCAGACTAGCGCATAGCAAGGCATCCCTTGAGGAAACGGTGACATACCATATGAACAAAATATGTGCGATCGTTCGTGGGTGGATTCGAATAGGAGTGTCTTGTGACCGAATATCGTTGACGGCCGTATCCTGACTAGACTGTCAGAAATGCCGTGGTAGGGTGTGCTTGCTGACTGAAACGGGAAATCTCCGGTCCAGCCGCTCGTCGCAATTACAGCGGGCACATCGTCAAGTTTGCTCGTCGCATTTAGCAAAAGATAAGCATTTGCAGGCAGGTGGCGAGGTTGGGAATCATGTTCCGCCTCGGTTGAAAACAATAAGTTGCCGTCCTTCAAAGCAACCACTGCTCCGTCGTGACCCGGGTTGATGGCAAGAATCAGGCCCCCGGCGGGAAGAGTGAAACGCTCCTCAAGCATAACAACAATCTCCTCCTGTGGTATTGACCCGTCATTTCGCGCGTCACCTGGCTCCCAGGCACTGATCTTTGAGCCTTGCGGCAAATTTATTTGAGCCAATGAGATTGCGTCTCCAACGCCCTCGCCCGGCTTCACATGCCCAACACAGGCGCTCGGCTTAACGAAAATAGTCAAGATTTCTTCCGGATCGATTAGCGAAGTAGCAACGGGCAGCATCCTTATTTACTCTCAATTCGTCCAGACGGCTCTCACCAGATCTCACCAGTCGCTTACGTTCCAGATACGTTCCAGTTCACCGCAGTTTTCTCCCTTCGGCGTCTTTGGCGTCTCGAAAAATCAGTAACCTGCGTATTTTCAATTCCACTGAATATTCCGACTTCCCGACTTCGGCACGGCCATTGCGGCTATCAGCATCTGCCGGAGGATCCATTAGGATTCCCACAATACGGCCCGGACCGACCCTCCGGTAACAGATGCGCAAGTTGGTTGGCATGCGCGAATACCTCGCCGTAGCTCTTCCCAAACGTTCAGACTCCACAGCCAGGGCCGCCTTGCCTCCTGCATTTCAATCAACTTTGTATTCGGCTCTGGCCGTCATAGTCCCACAACGTTGTATTTTACTTATACAAAATGCGCCGCTAGTCCGCTAGTCCTGCCCATTCATCGTCGGCAATTCCGCAATTCCGATAACCGCGCATCGGGTCGCTCGCAGGTGGCGCTCGTCAGATGCCGAAAATATTCGACCATACGACGTATCGTGTCGCGTTCAAACAATCGGTGCACTATTCGCTGGGTCCACTGATCCAGCCACCCCCTTCATCAACGAGCAGGTTCACATCACGCTTCGCGGCTCGCTCACCAATTGGAGCGGTTTCGATGCTCAACCCTGCAAAGATTCTCATCTCTGAGATCGCGGCTAGGATTCGTTATCAGCGTCAGTTTGATCGAAAACAGGGGGCAAACTGCAAATACCTTGTTTCTCCGGGTAGAAGGTCACTATCTAGCTTCGATCAATATCACTATCCGGTACTCATTGCGCTCGCCCCAGACCTAATCATTGGAAGAATCGCTGCACCTGAGACTCCCAATCCATAGGGGCACTGTGGTCAATCGCAAATCGCATCGTCAAGCACCAACCATCTCATTCTCAACGGGACAACTTTGGTGAAATATTTGGCGCCAGTTGGTCAGTGTGATTTTGAGCGTGGCAAGTAGATATCTGAACCTCCGGCCGCTTAGAGCGCTAAAGTCGCGTTGACGCCATGCAGCGTTCCATTCAGAACGACAATGTGGGGTAGCGAATATTCTACGGCCACTTCCGCGAAAGCAGCATAAAGCTCCGAATTGATCGAAACTGGGCACATATGGCTATCTATGTGAGTTGGGCGAAGCCCCTCTCGAAATGCTGTGTCAATTTGTGCGCGCATTTCTCGCTTAATATCTGGCGCACGGACCGAGCGGGCAAAAGAACTCAGGCTTTAGTGAAAGTAACCGTCCGCGTCGACAAGGCTTTCTACATCCTTGGGTGGCGAGATTGGGCGTCACCCGTAGCCACTCCACTCGCTAGTCACAGTTATAGGTGCTCCCAGATCAAGTTCGAGTCGGCCTCTTGCGAGACGGACTACCTCCTCGAACCACGGACATGACACCATGACGCTCGCAGATGTGACAATCCCTTGATCTAAGGCCGCAAGAGATGCGAGATTCACAGAATGCGACAGCCCCGGATCGTCAGTATGAATAACATCTTCGGACCCGAGGAAGTCAGATTTGATTCGAGCGACATTTATAGGCCGTGAAACTTCGCCACAGAGAGGACTTGCTTCTTAATACTCCTCCACAACGGATGATCCGTTGTGCTTTCGGCTAGGAAGAAATTCGGGTCGGAAACGTCAATCTTTCCGTTGTGCTGATCGTAGTATTCCACAAACCTCTGGCTTTCGGACCAAATCGGTTCGTCGTAGAGCTTGTAAAACTCCGCCCTTTTTTTCAAGCGACGCACAATCCCTTTGCACCACTTGAAATGATGAACTGGGATGTAGAACTCGTCTCGCGGAGAGCCCCTGCCGTTGAGCGCAAAGTGCTGTCCAGGAGCCAACTCTACAAATCCCTTTGCAGCGACAACTTTCAGAATATTAGCTCGCAACACCGGATAAGTAATTAGTCCGGCGAGCGGAAATTGTTCCCATATTGTTTTATCACGCACAATTTCAGGGAAGTCGCCGTGTCTGGCCACTCTATCAATCATGCAACCTTCAACAAAATCGAATCCAAGATGATCCATCCTGGTGAGAAAAGAGCGAATGTCCTCCGGGTAGATTTGCAGCTCGTCCACATCAGCCAAGACAAACCAGTCAGAGAGTTTTTGGCGCCGGGTGTACCTGTAAAGAAACGGATTGACGCATTGCAACCATTTGCCCACGAAAACAGAGCAGATTTCGGCACCAAATTCCGTACTTATTTCCTGCACCCTAGCGAGAAGAGGGTCATCATACTTTTCCAAATGAACGTTTACAAGCAAGGAATCGAATCCAAATCCCGCATAGTGGGCCAGCATATGCGGGAGCAATTCAACGTCAGATCCAACAACCGTAACTAGATGAATATTCACTGCGGGAATGTCGCTTGATCGGTTTGTGTAAGCTTCAGCAAGGACCTGTTCTTTTCTATTTCGTTGAAAACCGAATTGACGTATGCCGCCGCCATTGTCGAAAGCCGAATTTTTTTGGGCACGGGATTGAGTGTATTTTCTGCGGCAGGTCCGGGGGCCAAGCGATTGCTGACGAGCATACGAGGGCGTGAGATACCTTCCGCCGGCGCGTGTGGCAGTTCCTGTTCTTCTGGACACCGCGACCCTTGGTAGCTATTCCATAAGAATGCAAAGGAATCGCTCGACGCAGCCTTTGCGTTCCGGCTGACGCTCCAATGACGGTGACGACTCCATGCCTCGGGAAACCGATTTCCCCGTGGGACTTGTATTTCATGCGTTGACTGACGTGGTCCTGCCGGATGCGGATGCCCACTTCGCCGCCGACCCAAAAATCCGCCGCGACAATCCCGCACTCTCTGGCCGGCATCTCCAGCGCATCGTAGTGCGCGGCCTTCCTGGCCGCATGCGACCGAAGGATACCTGGTGCGGTGCTCCGACGCTACGAGCGCGGTCACTTGAGCTTCCTCAGTGGTGACCGTCTGGCTGACCGATTATGACTTACAGGTTGTGCCTTTGCCACTCCAGGCTCTTTTAAACACTCCGCCGGTGGCTACTGATTACAGAAGCTTAACAACGGATGCATTCGCATCGTAATTTAGAGTCGCAGAATCGTAAGCATCAATAGCAATTACAAACACGTGGCGTCAATTCTCGAGAAAATGAGATTAATCTGTTCAAGCCCATCAATCAAATCTATCGAGATTCTCCTCGGTCGAGTCGGGGCCCCTCGGCAAAAGTACGCTTCGGCAGAGTAACAGTTATCAATTTGATAGGAATAAAAGCCATGCGAGACCAAGAAATCTAATGAGTCCCTCCATGCACAGTCTCGTGGCTCTAAGATCGAGGGATGCACTTCGATTATCAGCTCAAGATCGGTCCGAGAGACGTCTAGAATGGACTTCATACCAGAAATCACCTGGCACTCAGAGCCTTCTACATCGATTTTGATCAGACGCGCAGCCTGAGCTTCATGCGCCCTTAAAAGGGCGCTTAACGGCATAGCGGACGCCCGTCCGTGCCTCTCGAGCTTCCATTTATCTGCCCAAGAAACACTCAATGAAGTAACACCAGGAGGGCAATTTGGCCAAGTAAAAATGTCAACGAGCGCTTCTTCACCCCAAGCCGCTGCGTTCAGCGCACGGACGTTTTGTGCGTGGTTAAGTTCCAAGTTCTGAGTCAGCATTCCGAAAATCTCAGGAAGTGGCTCGATGGCTATGACCGTCCCGTCTTGGCCAACGAGTTTAGAAGCCAAGAGTGAATAATAGCCTACGTTCGCCCCCACATCTATGAAAACATCTCCCGGGAGCAAGCGTTCACTGACCCAATTTGTCAGATTTGGTTCCCATATCCCAAAGTAATATATATATCGTCCTACTATGTCCCTGGCATTTACGAGAACTCTGCTTCCGAAAAGAGTATCTGCTTTCACGTTCCCTTCAGCCCACCAGAGATTATCGGCAACGTATTTCCACAACGCCCGTTTTGCGAAGAGAGAAGACGAATACCTGAAGTACATCCTCAACGGCGTTGTTATAAAACTTTGCATACCTTCCTCCCTTCTTGATCCGACTATATCTCTTTGAGCGGTCCCCCTTTTCTGTACTATCCCGAGAGTGAGTCTCTGGCAGTTTGGGTGCTTGTGCATTCGCGGCTAGCCGCGAATGCACAAGCGATTTCGTTCGGCGTCCTCTCTCCGGGAGCCCGGTGAGGACGACTCTCATTGCGTTCCCGTCGCCAGGCCTCGATGATCTGCTTCCGTTCCGTGAGCGATACGAACCAGTGCGCGTCCAGACACTCCGACCGCAACGAGTCGTTGAACGATTCCACATGGGCGTTGTCGGTCGGCTTTCCCCGACGGGACAAATCGATGGAGATTCCCGCATGCTATGCCCGCAAATCCATCGCCTGAGAGGTGAATTCCGTACCGTTATCTCAAAAAGGCGCTTTCGGAACTACTGTCAAAGCATGAAAGCGTCGCCCATCTGCCAATTGATCGACCCCAAAGTCCAAACTCCAAACCTTATTCGGACCTGTGGGCTAGCATCGCTGCCAATCCGCAGCCGAAGAGCAGTTCTCGGCTCGCGTCGCTTCGGTATCGAAGAGTCGACTCGGCAATCCGGGCTGCGCGGCAGACACAGGTAGTGCACCGCTGGGCGGCGCGAGGGCTTTAGAAAGTTTTTGCTAGCACATCACTGCAGCACGGCCTCGTCGAGACCCAACTCAGCCACGAGCTTTTTCAGCTTCCCGTTTTCCTCTTGCACCTGCCTCAGCTGCCGGACCTCATTAGCCTAGCTAGCGCATGATCTCAGTAACTAAGCTAAAACTGTTGGCAAACAGACTGGCTCTTCAGAAAATCAAGATCCTCAAGCGGGATATATGGCTGGGGGGCAGCAATCCATTCTTGAGAGTTTATGAACTCACCACATTTGAATTGCCATGCACATTTTTTGTGGCGAACATAAATGAACAATCCGTCGCACGGAAGTCTCTCCAGACGCGCCCCCGCCTGATTACATTGATACAGAAATGCGGCATCTTCAGCCTGAGACACTTCGGGGTAGCGAATCCCTTGTCCAAATAGAGATGCCCGAAATACCAGCGTTCCACTGTGTATGTCGCCGACGAACATGCGAGTAAACAATCGCGAGCTGCATCGCCAGAATCTCCACTTTGGCAAGTCCAGAAATATACAATCTGAGAAACCACTGATGTCTGCAGCGCCGGAAACTAAAGGCATCACTTGTGAGGTTAGTCGGGAAGGCGCATACCAATCGTCATCGTCCCAGTGAGCGATGATGGGCCCCCGGGCAAGCTCACATGCTATATTTCGCTTGGCACCGATCGTGAGACTACTTTCCAAATGTATATAACGAATGCGATCATCACTTCCTACTTCGCACGAAAGATTGCCTCCCCCATCGTCCAATATTAATAGCTCTCGGGGCTCATAGTCTTGCTTCTGAAAATATCTGATCGCTTGAATTGTGAAAGGGAATCGATTCCCGGTGGGCATTATACAACTGACCAATGGTAGCCCTGCTTTATGTTGTTTGAGAATCCCATCCATTCTAAGCCGATCCTGATTCTGGGTTCGCTGGTTAGTTTGTTCCTGTCTCCAAGCCCTGGTTTAATACGGTCATCTTCGCCTGACACGCTTTCTCTCCAAATTGCTCCGGTCCTGCCCATGGTTTCGCGTTGCTGTTATAAGATGCCAAGATTGCCCTATCCCATGTCGGCTCAGTCGAAGTAACGGATGAAAGTAAAGCCAATCCAACACCCGCAGATCCCGAGAGCAACCCATGAGAATGTCCACCTTCAAATAAACTTGTAGCTCCATTGTATGGATTCCAAAGGCTTAGAAGACGTGAATACCAGTAGCGGGCTTCGCCAGCAAACAGGTCGTCGCCCGTAGCCTGGAAGATCCGATTGTAGAGATGCGCCCGACCTGCAGAGCCGTGGCAAAGCGTACAGTCAGGCATTCTAACCTTGTGCTGGCCATTGTTCTTCACGGTGGCACCAACACGTCCGATCTCAAGTGCCGTTGTCTTCCAGATATCGAACCCCAGGAGCAGCCCGGCGTTAAACAGTACGGAGAAAATACCTGGATCTCCCAGATACCAACCATGAGAAGGCGGTAGAAAGGGAGAAGCGTCTATGCCCACTGCTAAGGGAAATTGAGGTGAATCCTCAGTACACCTGTGGGCCAGCAGCCATGAAATCGCGCTCGTGATTAACTCCCTCAATTTAGGCCTGTATTCACCAATGGTGCCGATCGCTAGTAACGCGCCGATGACCCCGGCCACACCGTAACCAACGCTCGTAGAATAAAGGTTCCCACTGACGTTGGGGAGCTGCCTTCGAATGTACGAGATAACCGTCTCGGAGACCCGCCAAGTGATTCCCGGCGGCATTTCTTCCGCAGTCTTGGACAAAACGTTCATCACAGTCTGCGATAGCAAATTCCCGGAAGAATTCGGTTTGCTTTCAGCAATATACAAACATATTCCGGTTATTCCGTTTGACAATTCTGCGGAGGGACTTTCGTCCCGACACCAGCGCAACAGTTCCGAGGCGGATTTGGTAAGGAACTCCTCAAGGTCCAAGCTCTCGTTGAGACAACTCGTAACATGTTTGACTGCCCAGCAGATACCGGAAATGCCGCAATAGAAATCGTGAGACATCTTCTCATGTCTCATACCGTCTATGGCGTCATTCAGGTACAACAAGGCAATCCTTGCGTATTTCCGGCTCTCCAGCACTAGCCCAGCGTGACAGAAAAAGACAGCCAGCCCAGCATGTCCGAAGCCAAGTGAATGGGGGGCGTCCCTTTCCCAACCCCATTTCCAAGTTAAATTACTTGGATACCCGATTTGCTCGGCAGTATCTATCACGGCCTTAAGCGCCTGGTCAGCAAGGCGGCCCGTCAATATAGGTTGCCATGTAGACATTCCTTTACTCCATTTCGGTGTCAGGGGATACTGTGCATCCCGAATCACCTTCGGCTCTCGTGTATCGCCATGAGAAATCAATTTGACGACACCAATCAGGCGTGTTCTTGAGTTGTCCTGCGACAACCTCAGTGTTCACTTCAATACGGGCCAAGGGATGGTGGCCCATCGCGAGAGGCTGTTCTCGCAGTAGGTTCGGCTCCAAACTCGTAAAGCTCTCGATCGGGTCACTGAGTACCGAGCGACCAAGGAACCCGTGCACGGCGAAAAACAGGTCAGAAACGGCTGTAAAGCTCGCTACTTGGAGTAACGTCGCATGCCGGGAATACTGTCCGACCTCTCCTGGAAAATAAGAAACGCTACACGTGCTACTACCTTGGGCACAGCCTACATTCATGAAGTCTTTGAACTCTTCAGAGACCAACGCACAGGTCTGAACAAAAACGCACAGGTCGCGCCAAACAACGATTCACTGAGCTGCGTTGACTGCCTTTTCTTTCGAAGGGTGCGTTGTGAAGAACTCCTTCCAGGATGTGAGCTTAATTTGTAAACTGGTGAGCAAATCTCTAAAATGAGCGCTGCTGATGACTTGCAAGTCGTGTTGCCGCCATGACGCGTTCCATCCGCTACGTTCGCACGTTATCGCGCATAGCTCCGGCTCATCGAACCCGACATGCACGGTCAGTTGATTCAATCCTGGACCAACAGACCGTAATAATTCAGAATACATCACCTTCCAATCTATGAGAGCGGTGCCGGGCGGTGCTTGCAGGATCCGAGGCCGAGTCCCCAAGACTGTTTCTCGGCGTGCGACGATCCGCCTTCCCGCACGTTCGTAGGTCGCCGTTGTGTGCGGCAAGGAGAAATCCGCGGCGACCTCCGAAAAAGCCTCGTAAATGAGGGAATTGTAGCCATGAGCGTGCATATGGCTGTCGACGTGAGTGGGTTGAACGCCTGCCCGCAGCGCGGTCTCTATTTGAGCGCGGATCTCTTGTTTCATTTCACCGAGCCGCACCGAATTGACAAATCCTTCGACGGTTGCATGGAGAAAGCCTTGCTCATCAGTCAGGCTGCGGGCACGCCTCCCCAGTATTGGCCGCCACCGGTAGGGGCTCCATTCGCTCGTCATCGTTACATGTATTCCTAAATCAATGTTAGGTCGCGCCTTCGCGAATTCCGCGACTTCATTGAACCACGGGCAAGTAACCATTACGCTAGCGGACGTCATGATCCCTTCATCCAGAGCAGCAAACGACGCTCGATTCACACTGTGCGATAAACCCAAATCGTCAGCGTGAATAATCAGAAGTCTTGTGTTTGCCGGGGCGCTCTCGAATTCCCTCATTCTCGTAGCCCACGTTCTTTCGCAACAGCTAGTACTTGTCGTTTCACTTCCGGCCAGAGGGGGTATTCTGTAGTGCTCTCCGCGACGAAGAGACCGGGATCGGACAAATCGAACCTCCCTTGACGCTCTTCGTAATAGTCCAGAAACCGCTGGCTCTCCTGCCAGATCGGCTCGTCGTGTGACCTATAAAACGCGACTCGGGCCTTTAAGCGTTCTACCAAGCCGCTCCACCACTTGAAATGATGCACAGGAATGTACGCTTGTTCTCGCGGACATCCCTTGCCATTGAGGGCGGCATGTTGACCTGGTGCGAGGTACACGAATCCCTTCGCTGCCACGACCTTGAGAATGTTTGCTTTTAGAATTGGAAATGTGATCATCGCAGCCAAGGGAAACTGTTCCCATATCGATCGGCTTGTCACGACATCGGGAAAGCCGCCATCGCGGGCTATCCGGTCAACGATGCAACCTTCGACGTAGTCAAAGCCGTCCTTTTCCACCCGAGCGATGAGGGTATGAATGTCCTCGGTATATATCTGCAATTCATCCACATCTGCCAACACAAACCAGTCCGCTAGATTGTGACGCTTGGTCTGCTCGTACAGGAATGGATTGACAGTCTGCACCCATTTGCCAATAAATATCGACGCAATCTCGGCCCCGAACTCACGGGAAATAGCTTGTACGCGATCGAGCAAAGGATCGTCATAGGTTTCGAGGTGGACGTTTATCTGAATAGAATCAAAACCCAGAGCGGCGTAATGTTCCAGCATGTGAGGCAGCAGCACAGCATTCGATCCGACAACCGTCACAAGGTGAATTCTCATTTGAGCTTGTATACCCCATGATTCTGCAGGACGTTCCGAGAGGCACCCACTTCGAACAAAGGTGGCGTCACCCAAGCCGGTTCGTCGGCGCGCAACGAGCTATCGGTTCTTGCGGATAACGCTTGCAGCAGAAGCCGGCAGGCTGAATTTCTATCCGTTGTTACCGACCACTTTGGTAACGCGGCATGCGCTTCAGTTCCGAAACATCGACCCCGTCCAGAATTCGGCAACTCACTGGTACGCAGATCTACCCGACGACGCTCCATGCACCAATCGAGACAGCATAAACTTTTCTGCCTAACCACAGCCCGAACCAATCTCGCTCCCAGACGCGAATCTCGAAGCATCAGGCTCCGACCATTCTGCAGTGGCAATTCAATCCGCGAGTCGCCTAACGCGCTGACCGCGGGCTCCGCCACTTTCGGCTTCCAAACTTTCGTCCACGCGCTTTCCCACGCCTCTTCTTCCAGGCATTCCTACTTCGTTGTCGCTGCGTTATAGCGCAACTTTGTTTTTACCAGTAATTTTTAGCAAGATGTCAAGTTCGAGAGAAAACCGGACCCAACGGCCGTGAACTCAGCGAAAAAACTTACATACCAAAGCTGTGATAGTCTGCGCCAAAGCACGTCTGAACCAGGCTAATCGCCTTCGACTCCTCCCGCGGCCACTCTCGAAAAGACTGAAAGGCCGCAACAATCGCCTCGCCTCTCGTATTTGAGTCACTATCTCACTCAGAATTGAGCCATGCCTTGCAGTGGGTAGCAGATCGTCAGGCACGTCAAGAGGGCTTTTTCTAATGAAGAAGCGCTTGTTCCACTCTGCGTCGCCATGACAATAGTGAATCAGAGATCCAGTTACTGGCTCCTTTTGAACATAGTTAGAATTGACCTTGTAGGTCGTTTTAGCGTGGAGCCCTTCGATCGCCAAGGCCAAACCAAAGGCGTACATGGCATCTATCCAATGCAGTGTCTCAAACGAGTCTAGGACCTCGAGCCAACGAGAGCCAAGTCGCCCGACACACTCCCTTGGAACTATCAAAGGATAACCGAAGCGGCTTGTTAGATTGAGTTGGTTGATCATATCTTCGATTCCGAACTTACGGGCTACCACCTTAACCTGCGGTTCTTCATAGTCCAAATAGGGACAAGATTCGGCAGTGATTCCGGGTTCATATTCCAATGGCGTTACAAACAACATGTCTGGATCACAAAACAGGATGTACTCTGCGTTGAGATTTGGTGAAGCCGCTGCCGCCAGCATGGAACCGGGCATATTTCGTGGCAAATATAAGCCTTTAGGATGCCGTCTAAATGACGGAGCCTCAACGATGTGACATCCGAGCTCTTTCAAAATATTAAACTCTGCACGCAGTGCCTTGCGAGTTCGGTGTACGACAACCATCGGGCGCTGGTTCAATCTTGAAAGCGCCGACACACAAAGCAATTGCGTTTGCCACGCCAGGTATTGTGTGTTTTCAGTGGAAACAACGATGCTGAAATCGACTCCCATGCTCCCCCTTTGAAGACCGATTCGCAATCAGCGGATGCATGACGCCCAAACAGAGCTTGCGATTTCCATTTTCTTCCGGTTGCGTAACTGGGTCTTGGGTTGACCGAGATTGGATCCTAAGCGGATGCGCTATACAGATGACTGTACAACCCACCCTGGCGCACAAGTTCGTCGTGGGAACCTTGCTCTTCAACCATGCCCTCGCCGACGGCTATGATCCGATCGACCCACGTGAGAGCCGTTATTCTGTGGGAGACTACAACGATCGTCTGATTCGAGAAATGCTTGGCCAAATTGATCAGTACTCTTCGTTCCGACGGACTATCCAAGGCGGAAGTAGGCTCATCGAGCAACAAGAGCGAGGGGCGCTGCATGATTGCGCGGGCAAGGGCGACCCGCTGTCGCTCTCCGCCGGATAGGATATTCCCATTTGGTCCCAGCTGTGTGTCTAGACGTTCCGGAAGACGTTCTACCAAGTGCTCGAGTTCCACCATCTTGATCGCGTGCCAAAGTTCGTCGAGTGTCGAGGAAGGATCGCCCATCAGAAGGTTTTCCCGTAATGAACGATCGAAAAGAACTGCATCCTGCATCACATAGCACAGGCGAGCCCGGACACTCCGCAAGCGCAGGCTTCGCACATCAGTTCCATCTATGTAGACTGTTCCTTGCTGCGGATCGTAGAGTCTGGCCATCAGTTTGGCTATCGTGCTCTTGCCGCTGCCGCTCACCCCGACCAACGCAACCTTCTCGCCAGGCCGCAGACTGAGATTGAAATTCCGAAGCACCGGTCGACCATTGGGGTATGAGAACCAAACATCGGTCATATCGATCTGTCCCCTGGTCGATGCGGGAAGCTCCACGGCTCCTTGACGCTCCGTTATGGTTGGCGCGACTTCGACGATATCCCGAATCCTGCGAATACTAACGCTCAGTCTCTTCATTCGAGAATAGATCTGCACAGCAGAGTGAAGGGGCTCAAAAAGCATCAGGATGTAGCCATAAGTAGCAACCAGCCCGCCAAGCGTCAAAGCTCCAATGAGTACTCGATAGCTGCCGTATGCGAGTACGGCTAGCGTACTCAATCCAATTACGGCTAGGTAGCACGTCCTGAACAGGATCTCGGTCAAATTTCGACGGTTGACTGCATTTAATTTGGTCGTGGCGCGCAGTAAGAATATCTGCATCTGACTGCCTTCCTGACACAGAAGCTGCACCTGAATTATCGATGTCAGGTGTTCCAGGAGAAAAGAGCTTTCCTTGCCGCTTTGAAGCTGCGCCCCCTCCGACGCCCTGTGCAGAGCACCGTCGAAATATCGACGTACGATCAAGAAAATCGGTAATAGGAAAAGCAGGATGCAAGCAAGTTGGAAATCCAGCATAAACAGGGTCAAAGTGACAAACATTGCATTAAAGCCGGTTTGCAACGCGGATGGCACGAGACCCGATCCAATCTCGGCGGCCTGATCGACATCGCCTTCTATTCTGTACAGCTTCTCGCCGACCGGTGTTGTTTCGTGATAATCGGCTGAGAGGCGATTCAACTGCTCCAAGACGTTAAGCCGCATGCGAAAAGCAAGTTCCTGAACAACGCGAGAACTCAAGTTTCCAGCGAACGCGGACAAGGCTTCGCGGCAAGTGAATATTCCGAGGAACCCGAGTGTGGCGACAATTAGTAAATGAAAGTCCCTCTTGGGGAGAATGCCGTCTATCAGCCACTTGAGCAGTAAGGGATCCAGCAAAAACATGATACTGCTTGAGATCAATAGAGTCGCTAACAACAGATGGCGGCCGAGTAGTGCGCGGGCCTGATTAAATAGCCAGCGATAATGTGCCTTGTCGTTTCTCATCGGATAGATCCGAGATTTGGCACGTCTTGGGACGTAGGAATTCACAAATTGAACCGAGATATATGCAGTGCGGGACAACCGTGTTGACAAAGCCTCAGGACTGGCAAAGGGCGGTAACATGCGAAGGTAAGACGGTTTCTTACCTCAGAACTTCAACGGTCTCCTTACATCCACTTCGTACCTTCTCAGTCTTTCGTCCCCCTTCGGCAGTTGCTCTTCTTCCTGACTCCACAAAGCCCGGTGCGCATTCGCGCGATTTCTCGCGAGCAAGAATTGTTCGGTCTCCCGGCATCAATTCATTTTGGCTCAACGATGGAAGGGGGCCGCAGCGAACACGCGGTTCCTCTGCTCGAGCCCGCGAACGAGCACCTTCTCTACCGAGTCGAGTACGGATACAAAGGAGGTTTCGGACACTCCATCCCGACCCAACAGCACACCATCTACTCCGGGAATTACAATAAGAGTATGTACAATTTTTTGGGTAACCCCTCCCCCGTATAGAATTCGGACCAGGTCACCCGCCTCACCACCGCAATGTGTCTTCAGAGTTTGCCGGATTACGGCATGGGCATCTCGTATGGACTCGCACATGGATGCGATTTCTGGAACGCCCCTTACGCCCCACTCTGGCTCATAAGCAACAATCGCCTTGTGAATTCCGTCCAGGCCCCCCAATAGACGTACAACTTGGAGTTCCAGAATTTGATCTGCTCTGCCGGCCTCGTGCTCGGTCGCACTCTCGCCGACGCATATAATGGGCCGCACTCCCTGAGCGATGCAGGCCCTAATCTTCTCGCGCACGACCTCGTCGGTATCTCCTTGGTACTTTCGCACTTCGGAGTGCCCGAGCATCACGTAGGGAACCTCAAGGTCCAGCAGTTCGCGCAGCGACACCTGGCCCGTTAAGCCACCCGAATCGACCTGATGAAAGTTTTGTGCAGCGACCAAAACTCCAGAGTCGCGGAGCACCTCCACAACATGAGCGAGACTAATGAACGAGGGGCTTATTAGCACCTCGAAGTCGAATCGCCGCGAAGCCACCGTCTCCCGAATGCACTTAGCGAACCCCACGGCTTGAGTGTGGTTTAGATACAGTTTCTGGGCTGCGACGATTATGGGTTTTCGCATATAGACCTCCTTTGCTTGCCACACTAGTACATGAACTGCCCACCGTCCACGAAGAGCTTTTGCCCGGTTATATAGCGCGCCTCATCGGAAACAAGAAATCCGATCGCTGCGGCGACTTCCTCTGGTGACGCAAGTCTGCGCAACGGAATTGTGGATTCGAGTGAGCCTAGGCGTTCAGGCGTCCGATCGTATGTAGCGGTGCTGCCGGGGATGACACAGTTTACGCGGATGTCTGGTGCCAGCTCCAAGGCAAGGCACTTTGTCATTACGATGATGCCCGCTTTTGACGCGCAATAATTGAGGCCGTTTAGGCGACCAGTTATCCCTGTGGACGAACCAATGTTTACGATGACGCCTCCATCTCCTTGCCGACGCATGGCGGCCGCAGCGTATTGGCAGCAGAAGAAGACGCCCTTCATGTTTGTATCAACGACCGCGTCCCACTGCTCCTCTGTCATCTCTTCGAAACGACAATCCTGCCTGAGACTGGCATTGTTCACCAAGACGTGTACCGACCCGAAATGGTTCAAAGCTCCGCTAAAGAGTTCGTTAAGCTCGCACCGAGACCTGATGTCAGCGCTCACAGCAATGCAATCCGCATCCATCGCCCGGCATTGGGCAATGGTCTCGTGGGCTCGTTGCTCCTCCGTGCGGTAGCCGAGCACAATGTTGAAACCCACACTGGCCAGTTTAAGGGCGGTGGCCTTGCCAATGCCCACAACGCCGCCCGTGATAATGGCGGTCCGTTTCATTTGCGGGATTCAGCAATGTGATTTAGACGCAAAAGGACATCCTCTGGGTCGTCCACTGACGGTCGAATTACGAGGTCCGGTGGAATTGGGCATGTTGACTGACGTTCTGCTCTGCCGGTCGCAAGCAGCAACACACGCTCAGCCGCCTGTATTTTTCCTTCCACTGCAAGTCTGACGAGGCCGGCAAATCCGATCAGCAACGATTTTTCTAGATCGAACCTCAGCCATATTTTCCGCCGTTCCAGGGAATTCATAAGAGCCATGCCCTCTCGCTCGACGTCATGAGGGCTGGCATCAGTTATAAGTCCGTTCGACACGGTCAAGCACTTATACAGTTCCGGATAGTTGGCCACAGGATTGGTCGAGTTGAGGGTTGGCTCATACATAGGCTTCGATGGTTCTGTGAGATCCTTCGCCGTGATCGTGGTCTTTCCCGATATGAAGGCACGGTAAATTGAGTTGCTCTGTTCGGCCTGCACGCAGATGATCCGTGGAATCTGCGATTTCCTTCGCATACCGAGCTTCACCAGGTTCTCTTGCCCCCTCAGAAACCCGATGGGGCCCATACCGCTTGCGATTGTCTGGGCGAAGTATTCACAGTCTGGCATTTGTTCATGCTGCTCATAGGCCACAGTAGTATAGGACTCAGTGCGGTCGTGCAGCGGAGCAATGGCGTTTAGTTTGTTCCTTCGCGCAAAGTCCTTTGCATAGGGACCGATCGTTCGATAATCATCATCGACCATGATGATGAAATTCCGACTTCCCCTCGCGATTGAATCGGTAAACTTATAGCGACACTCTAAAGGCATGAAGCAATAAGAGGTTAGCCGCGATATCGAAGCGAAATGGGTGTAGGATCGGCCGGTGTTACACGTCGAATAGAATACGAGGTTATCTAATCCCAATTCTTTGCACCGACTGATTATGATCGCGCCTTCACGATCCTTGAACGTGCCTGTGGGATTAGAGCAACAGTCCAGCTTAAGAAAGAGCCTCGCGCCTCGCAGAGCATTCGACATCTCCGGCAACTCAATGATTTCGCTACCACCGACGACGGCGGGGATGACGTTCCGGGAATCTGATATTGGCAGAAAGTCGGAATACCTCCAGATTCCTTCAAGGCTCCGGAATCGTCCGCCCGGCTCCAATACATATTCCAAAGAATTCGAACATTTCGGACATTGACTGCTCATGGCTAGGGATGGAATCCGAAATCCACACCCAACGCATCTTTGATGTATGACCGACTGTGAAACCACTCTTTCATCTACTAAACGAGAGTTCATCGTCGCCTCCTAAGCGCAGCTCCCCTTCCGTCAGCACCTAAACTCCAGTGTTTCACTCCTGAGACCGGCTTTAATCGGCTGAGGCGAGCGCCCGGCACTCTGGAGATCGGAGTGCACTCGTGACGGACGCTCTTTGATACGTATCGCGTTATCCTCTGCTGAATTGAGACTGGTAGAGAGGTGACGATGCCTACCCGATTTCGGCTCGCCCTACGCAAACCGCTGTCAGAATCAAGCCCTTTCTGACGAGGTACCTGCCCTCAAATCTGCACAGATTCGTCCCCTTGCGAACATCGTTGGCGACTAGGATTTTGCCTTCAAACATTCCCGACAGGGCGTCGGTGCTTAACAACACGTCACGGTGCTCTAACCAAGATCGAGTGATCGTGAACCACGCCTTGTATATGCTTTCTTTTGCGCTAAAAAGCAGTCGATCCCACTTGACCTCCTGTCGCCTCTGCAGGGTTCGTATCAGTTCCCGCTCCTTTTCGCAGCTGATTATTGCCAGTACGCCTTCGGGCAGGTCGACGTTTGGTTCCGCATCGACGCCAACTGCGGCAAATTGGCGCTCACTACCGACTACAGCCGCACAATAGCCCGGGCAATGCGTCAATGTGCCTACAACGCCATTCGGCCACAGAGGCTCCCTTTGCGCCCCGATCAGGATTGGCTGTGGGGGAATACCGAGTGCGGCAAGTGCTTTGCGTGCGCAAGCCCGGCCGGTCGCGAACTCCCGCCTACGCATCGGGAGGACTCTTCCCAAAGCCATGCTTTCCTCTGGGAACAGGGCGGGCGACATTTTGTTCTCAGAGGCCTCGCATGCCTTTAAATTCGCAGAGATAATTTGCTCGATCGTATGTCTTCTCGTTTCTGTGCCAGATCGAAGAGATGTCGCCGCGCTTCATTCTCTCAACGTCGTAGGTGGGTTAGTGCGTTTACTAATCAGATCTGTATTTTCTTGTAAGACTTATAATTGCCACGGCCTCCAGGCGCGCAGTCCCACGAGCCACCGAAGAACTCTGGAACGTTTGTCAAATCGCAACGCTTTGTGCGGGCCATCTCGGTCGACGTAATGCAAGAACACTTGAGAAGCCCACTGACCGGTTAAACATTCTCGCCAGTGCGGGCAATCAATTCCCCGATAAAGCAATCCATCTCCGGGCTCCAACCTGGCTGCAAATACACCTTGAGGTCCTTCGACATAAAGAGGCCAATTCTCATTGCCCTCATAACCGATGCAGAGCGATAAGCTAATTTCACATGCGGGGCGATCGGTATGTCGAGCGAGAGAGGCCCCATGGTTGTATACGCGGAAGTAGGCATAGGTGGGGTAGAGGCGCCGCCCGATCAGAGTCTCCAAACGCGGACGCAGCTTGTCTAGGAGCCTTTCCATCAGCGGATTTCCACCAACACCGACCGATTTCGGAACAACAGGATCAGCCTCTCCGCGGCTTTTCGCTCTGGAGGCGTACTGCAGCGTCTGCTTGCGAAGTGACTCCAGAGTGCGACTGCACACTAACCCTCGCAGAACGGCGTAACCGTCCCTGGCGAATCGTTCAGTAATTGTCACTGTATCTTTCTACCCCGAATGCAAGATAGGAATCGTGCACTCCCATGATTAATTGCAAAATAAAGATTCCTTTTTCTCTTTGGGCCACTTGCGATGCCCAGTCACACCTTTGATCCAAGAAGGGCGCTAGCATGCGCCGCTGGTCTTCGGCAATCCGACGCTACCGGAATTGCGCTTTCTGAAATACATGAGACGACCCGCCGGGACCAGAGCTCCATCAATTCCTCAATAAGCCCCGGGCTGTTTTGAACAGGGATACCGTTACGTTTTAGAAGACTCCCAAAATCGTGTAGACCGTTAGCTCCTTGCAGAATAGAGAACATGTCTGACGAGATTGGCGTGATTGCGGCTCCGAAATAGCGGCTCCTTGTGCTCTCAACTCCGAAACTCACATCAGCGGTTCCCGCCGCCCAGTTCGTTTTTACTCGCTTGACCAACTTTTTCGATGGTAACAGCCGAGGTAAAAGGCTGACCGCCGCATCGCGAATTTCTTGCGACGATCGTTTTGAAACAAGGCAGTTTCCTACCGCAAGAAAGTTGATACCAGTGGTAAGGAAACATGTAATCGCGTCATCCACTGAGTCCACGATAGGCTCAGCATCATTATTAAAAGATGTGTTCAAAATGATGGGTATTCCGGTCAGTTTGGCGAATTCGTTGATCAGGTCCCAGTACCGGGGATTTGTAGCGCGCGACACTGATTGCACGCGCGCAGTCCCGTCTACGTGAGTTACAGCGCCGAGAACATTACGAACCTCCTCGCGCACTTCAAGCACAAACACCATGAATGGGAACTCGGTTTGATCCGCTGTCACAGCGAAATACTCGGACATCTTTTCTTCCAAAACAGATGGCGCAAATGGCCGGAACTCCTCGCGCTTCTTGACCATCGAATTGATTCGTAATTTGTTCTCCGGATATCGTGGATCTGCAAGAATGCTCCGATTCCCTAGAGCCCTTGGGCCGAATTCTGATCTGCCTTGTATCCAACCTACGACCGCCCCGTCGGCCAGCAACTTGGCTGCTTTCGCTGAGATAAGGTCTTCCCGCGTGTAGGAAATGAACTGAGACCAAGGTCGAAGCATTTCCTCAACCGCATCGTCGCTCCCAGTGTCGCTACCCCAGTATATGTGCGCTAGTCTCTTCGGCTTTGCCTGAGTATGCTTGGAATACCATGCACACATGGCCGCGCCCAGCGCCCCACCCGCATCGTGAGCCGCTGGTTGAACAAATACCTTTTCGAATAGCCTCGAATAAAGAATTCTCCCATTCATTGTGCAGTTATGTGCCACGCCTCCGGCTAGGCATAAGCACTTCTCATTGGTCGTCTTGCTGAAATACTGCAATACATGCAACGCGATCCTCTCTAACATTTCTTGCAAAGCGGCGGCGAAGTCCTTATGAATCTGTAAGAAAGGCGCTCCGCTCCGTCGCGCCTGAACGATCAAGCCGGCGAGATCGAAACATTTGAACCAAGTGTTTAGAGGTTCCAAACTGTAATTGCCGTCTGGGAGCAATTTGTAACACGTCTCAAAGAGTGATCGAAATCGCTCCGGATTGCCGTAGGGAGCCAAACCCATCGCTTTGTATTCATCAAAACGATGGTAACCCAAAATCTTTATCAGATTTTGGTAGACGTCGCCAAGCGATTGCGAAATTGAGAAGTCCCGCAGCACCGTCAGCTCTCTACCGTCGCAAACTAACACCATTCCCGAGCTGTCATCGCCGTCCCCATCCAAGGTGAGAATAAGGCTCCTGTCGAAACCCGCAAATGCGAAGGCACTCCAGGCGTGAGCAATGTGATGATTACAGAAGAATAGTTTTCCGCGGATATTGAGTCCGAAAGCTCGCTCAAATTGAGCTGCGATTCTAGACTTCGCATCAGGCGGTGTTCTGTCGCGCGAATTCTCGATCATTGTCAGTTTGGCTGCTATCTCAGCCCGCGCCTCCGACAGGTTTATGGCAATGAGGTCAACGTCCTCCAGACTGCACTTACTGCACTCTAGACAGAATTGGATGGCCCGTACCGGAAAGCAGTTCGAATGTTTGATTCGATCGAGCCGCTCCTCTTCGATGCCCGTAACAACCTCGCCATCGCGGATCAAAACAGCAGCGCTATCGTGCAAAGCGAAGCTTTCATAATCGTCTTCCTCCTCGAACCTGTTCATCCCCGCGTGAATTCCTAAGATCAGCATCTCTATCCCCCCGGCTTTGACGCTTCATCGAGGCGTGTAAGCAAAAAGCGATTTGAGGACCTTGTGGGTCGTCAGTTTGCAAACTCTGAGGTGTTTCTACTAAGTTTTAGTTCAGGCGTTGAGACGATTTCGAACGATTCGATCTAGTTCCATCTGGCTCAATCGCGCCAAGGGAAAGTCCGATGGGACTAGGCCAACGTCTGTGCTGCAACAGTATTCGATAAGCGCTCGCAACTCTTCGAGGCATTTAGTTGCCAACATCTGTACGGTGGCTCTCCGATGCAAATTGAGACTGAACCACCAAATAAAGTGAAGGGATCCATTTTTGATGGATGCAGTAATCTCAATCAAATGTGTTCGTAAACTTCCTGGACCCCTCGTGGAGCACAGAATATCACTGCCTGCTTCGCAACCTGCCCAGGCAAAAGTCGGACCTGTCAGATCTGTCTGTCCCTTATAGTCAAGGAGTACCTCAGATGAAGGAACTCGCTGCAGGCGGCCCTCTTTATCCAAAGGCAGATAGCGCAATAGACCGTAAGTGAGATTGCAACTCCGTATCGCGCGGAGTTGTTCTTTGCTGTTTATCAACCGCTTGATTGGTGAGTCTTCGTGCGACTTCAGATACATCGGAAACAGTGTTGCAAAACAGCCGACAGTTCGGGCCACAGCAGCCTTAAACGGCAATTGCTCACGCCCGTAGTGCTGCAGATCGAGCAATACGCCAGGAGCTCTATTCCATTGCTCCAGCGTCCATGCCAGCGCCATGATCAGGAGTTCAGGAATTTGCACTCGATTAGCTCTGGGCGCATACCTCAAAAGCATTTGCGTTTGAATCTTGTCCAACTGCAGCTCGATCTTCTCCAAACTGTCAAGAGTATTCTGTCCATCCGAATCTCGATGAAGCGGCCGTACATTGATTCCGACGAGACTTTCCCAGTATGGCAGTTCGTTTTGCAGTTCTTCCGACTTAGCGTACTCGGCCAAGGCTTGTGCCCATTGTCCGAAGGAACTGCTCTTCAACAGTCGGAAAGGCTCGCCTTTTTGTAGCTGG